>Ga0209337_1000436_pt1 | contig 33701 bp, 53 predicted proteins | sample LinPmetageLP53_FD_184044 | JGI IMG/M metagenome (GOLD analysis project Ga0209337, IMG submission 184044) | Marine viral communities from the Pacific Ocean - LP-53 (SPAdes) (version 2) | ecosystem: Environmental > Aquatic > Marine > Oceanic | place: Pacific Ocean | collected 2010-02-08
CGGCGGCGGCTAATGGTGCTGGAATTAAAGTAGATGGTGCTGATGCTATTCTATCTTATGATGCAACGAATGACCGATTTACAATGAATAAATCACTGGCATCAAATTTAGTTGGTAATGTAACAGGTAATACATCAGGAACAGCTGCTACAGTGACAGGTGCGGCTCAGACTAATATAACATCAGTTGGAACATTAACGGCTCTTACAGTCGATACTATGACTTTAGATGCGGCTACCCTAACAGCTACAGGTAATTTTACACTAGATTCATCTGGCGACATTACTCTTGACGCTGATGGTGCTGACATAAGATTTAAAGACGCTGGAAATACTTTTGGAGTTCTTTCTTCTAATGGTTCAGACGAGTTTGTTATACAAGCAGGAACGCCTGATAAAGACATAATCTTTAAAGGTACTGATGATAGTTCAATAATAACTGCCCTCACGCTAGATATGTCAGAGGGAGGTATAGCTTCATTTAACGCTCAAGTACGTGCGCCCTCGCAATCAACATCAGCACCTTCCTTCTCGTTTACTAATGATACAGATACAGGAATTAGTAGACCTACTACAAATGCTTTAAATCTTATTACTGGCGGCACAGAACGTATGCGTATCGACAGCTCGGGGTCTTTATTGTTTAACGGCAATGGTGTAGTCAGTGTCCAGAGCAATTCAAGTAACTTCTACTTAGGTGGTGGCAGTTATTCTCCTTCTGAGCTACACCTTGAGAGCGGCTCGTTTACAGCTTTTAAAGTCAACGGCTCAGAACGTATTCGTATTACAAGTGCCGGCAACGTGGGAATTGGTAATACTAGTCCTCAAGGTCGCTTACATATTAATGACTCTGGTACTACTATACCTACATCGGGCTATGGCACAGGGTTGATGGTTTCACGCACAGACGGTTTGATAGGTACGATGTTTGGTTTTTTAAATAGTCCACAATCTGGATATTTACAGGCGGCAAATTTTACCAACACAAATACCCACCCCTTTCTTATAAATCCTCGTGGTGGCAACGTGGGAATTGGAACTGCAAGTCCTAGTGCAAACACTGAAATTAGAGGGTCGTCTTCAAATGGGCAAATTAGGTTGGGCGGCTCAACTGCTGGAACATACGCAAGTTTTTACAGTGACAATGATGGCGTTTTAGTTTTGGGAGCTGATGCTGGAAACAATGCATCTAATTCATATTTTGGAGTTGAGGTTGACGGCTCAGAACGTATGCGTATTGACAGCTCAGGCAACGTGGGAATTGGAAATAACAATCCTGCTTATGATATTGATATTTTAGACACAACTACAGCTTCTAATATAGGTGCAGGATTAAGCATATCCCATGCAACACAACCTCAACTTCGATTTGCACAGACCACTGGTAACTATCGTATGTACATTGGAATAAGGACTAATGATTTAGTTATCAGTAATGATAGCGGAGCTGAAAAAGTTAGATTTGAACAAAACGGCAACGTGGGAATTGGGGAAAGCTCCCCACAGGGTAGACTGCATCTGAAAAAAACTGACACTGGCAACTCTCCTCAAAACGCTGCGGGTAATCAACTTGTTATTGAAAATGGTGACAGCTCTGGTTCTGCTGATATTCAATTCTTGTCAGCAAGTAATGGTTACAACCACATCTTCTTTGGTGATGCGGCTGATGCTAACGTAGGTGTTTTGCTGTACGCTCACACAGATAATAGTATGCGGTTTCAAGTTAATGCAACAGAACGTATGCGTATTGACAGCTCAGGCAACGTGGGTATTGGAACTACAAGTCCTAGTGCAATGCTGCATCTCTCAGGTACAGATCCAATACTAAAATTTACTGATACATTAGGGGCAGATGATTACGGTCTATTTGTCAATGCAACTGGTTATTTTGGGTTCTATAACTTTACAGATAGTCGTGTTGATATGGCGATTGATGGATCAGGCAACGTGGGTATTGGGACTACAAGTCCAACACACAAACTCCATGTGGAAGGAACTGTAAAAGTTACAGGTCTACAAACTTTCAATGTTGATTCTGGTGGTGGTTCTTACATATCTATAAATCATGCTGGAAACGAAAGTTGGACTTGGGACGCACGAAGTGGCTCTGGATCTAATGACTACCTAGACGTAGGTATTTCTGGTGGAACACGAGCTATGTCGTGGCACGAAGATGGAAAAGTGGGTATTGGGACTACAAGTCCTGGGTCTCAATTGCACTTATCAACAAGTACTGCACAAAATGATGCTCATGGTCAGCTAAAAGTAGTACAAACTGATACAAGTGGAGGTGCTTCTACCAATGCAGGTATAAATTTGATGAATCACTATGGAACATCACAGTTTATGCAATGGGAAGATAATGGTCTAAGGATTGGAAGTAGAATACTTACAAATAGTGGTAACGGAAATGTAATATTAACAACAGGTGCAGATGCAGAGGCTATGAGACTTCTTGCTAATGGCAACGTGGGAATTGGAACTTCGAGTCCTGACAACACACTTCACGTCCATACAAATAGTGCTGGGAGTGTTACTGCTAATGTTGATTTTGATGACCTTGTTGTAGAAAATAATACTAATATGGGAATGTCATTTTTATCACCTAATAATACATTCCAACAGATAGGATTTGGTGATGTAGATGATAATGATATTGGAAAAATTATATATCAACATACCAATGATTCAATGCAATTTGTTGTAAATGCATCAGAACGTATGCGCATAACGAGTGCTGGGAACGTGGGAATTGGAGAGAATGACCCTGACAGTACCCTTACAGTAAAAGGCGCATCACATACAAACTTTCAAGTTAAATCTAACAGTGAAAGCACAAAAGCATTTATACAGACAGTACAAGATAGTGATGTCCGTATAGGTTCAAGCACAAATCACCCCGTATCATTTTATCAAAATGGCGGAGAAGTTATGCGTATTAGCGCAAATGGCTCAGGTAAAAGATTTACAATGGGTACTACATCACCTTTAAATGGTGGTGGGGCAATGGCAAGTTTTGTGTTTTCTGGGGCGCAAGGCGTGTTTATTTCAACTGTTAATCAATCTGGTGGTCAATGTATGGGGTTTGTGCATCAACAAAGCTCTGTTGTTGGATCTATAAATATAACTAGTTCAGCAACACAATATGCTACATCTTCAGACTATCGCCTAAAAGAAAACGTAGATTATACTTGGGATGCAACAACGAGACTCAAGCAACTAAAACCAGCAAGATTTAATTTTATAGCTGACGATACAAATACACTCGTAGATGGTTTCTTAGCGCACGAAGTTTCGTCAGTAGTTCCTAATGCAGTCGTAGGTACTAAAGATGCTATGAAAGAAGAAGTGCTTTATGTTGAAGATGATGAGTTACCTGATGGAAAAAATGTTGGTGATGTTAAGGAAGCAGTACGGCCTGACTACCAACACATGGATCACTCAAAACTCGTGCCACTACTCGTCAAAACAATACAAGAACTTGAAGCTCGTATAACCGCTCTTGAAGCATAACTTTAAATAAAGAAGGAAATAAACAAATGGCAGTAACATACACATGGTCAATCTCACAGGTAGATAGAGCAATATCAACAGGTGGTATAAATGCTATACACTGGCGGTGCAATGGAGTTGAGGGTTCCCATAATGCTGGAGCATACGGCTCTACAGGACACAGCCCTGACTCAACTGCTAGTGATTTTATTGCGTATGACTCAGTAACAGAGGCGAATTGTATAGCGTGGGCGCAAGCTCAGTTAGACAAGACTGCAATAGAGGCTGGCATTGCCGCGCAAATTGCAGAACTAAAAACCCCAACTACAGGTACAGGAGTACCTTGGTAATAAATTAACTTAACCAACAAAGGAGATCACAATGACCGAGAAAAAAACACAAGTCATTACGATTAACGACAAAGAATATAATGCTGATGATTTAACCAATGACCAAAAGCTAATGGTAAACCACTGCACAGATTTGGATAGAAAAATGGCCTCTGCTCAGTTCAACTTAGACCAATTGAAAGTAGGAAAAGATGCATTTGTAAATATGCTTACAGCCTCATTGGATGCTACTACTGAAGATGATAATGCTGAAGATGCAGAGGTTGTAAACTAAATAAGGAAAAGACCATGTCCAGAGAAAATCAACCAAAAACCCCACTAGCCAGATATGAACCAAAAACCCCTCTAGGCAGATTTATGTGGTTTATAAATGAGTCGTGATCTAGCTACAGATATAATTGACGCGCTTGATGACGATGTTATTTATCCATTCTTTGCAATAGAATTATTATTTGATGGTGATAATACATTAAGACTTTGGACAGGTCTTGGGACTCTTACTCATAACAGTCAAGAATGGGTGGGGACTGGAACTTTACTTAACATTAGTACAGTTGAAGAAGCATCTGAAATTGCAGTAAAAGGTGCTACAGTTACATTAAGTGGAATACCTTCATCTGTTATTTCACTAGCACTATCTCAGCCGTATCAAGGCAGAGTGTGTAATCTCTATTTCGGTATGTTTACAGTAAATAGATTACTTCAACAAAGTAGTGATTTTATTTTGTTACAAAATGGATCAAAAGTTTTACTTGAAACAGACCAAACATCTATATCTAATATATTTTCAGGCTATATGGATCAGATGAACATATTAGAAACGCCATCAACATCAACAATAGAGTTAGTGGTTGAGAATAGATTAATAGATTTACAACGAGCAAGAATAGCTCGCTTTACATCAGAATATCAGAAATCACTTTACCCAACAGATTTAGGGTTGGATTTCGTAGAAGATTTGCAAGACAAGGATATTTCATGGGGGAGGAGTAGTGGCTCTTGAGTTTAAACAAGAGTTTATTAATAACGTAAAACCAGAAATAATTAATTTAATTAATTTGCACTGGGATGAAATAGCATTAAATAAAGATGTTATAAAGTTAAATCCAGATTGGAATACTTATTATGATTTAGAAGACAATAACAAATTAAAAATATTCACTGCACGCTTTAATAATGCGTTAATTGGATATTTTATTGTTATTATTAGTGTACATTTGCATTATAAGGATCATTTATTTGCTACAAATGATATTTTATATATGCATCCAGATCACAGAAAAGGTTTTGCTGGAATTAAATTAATAAAGTATGCTGAACGATGTATAAAAGAAGATGGTATTTCAGTTATGACTATAAATGTAAAAGAACATAAATCTTTTGGTGTAATATTAGAAAGATTAGATTATACTCCAGTAGAAACAGTTTATTCTAAAGCATTAATAAAGGAAAATAATTAATGGCTGTTAGTATTGGAATAGCGGCATTTTCAGCTGGTGTATCCACAGTAACAATTGGGACTGCATTTCTTGCAACTTTTGCAACTAATCTGGCATTAGGATTAGCCTTAAGAGCTTTAACGCCAAAACCTCCAAAATCAGGAGCTAATTTAGGTTATCAAATAAATGCAAAAGGGTCTGCTTTAGATCATCAAATTATATATGGAAAGATGAGGGTCGGTGGGGTTATTGTATTTGATGAAGCTACAGGCAATAACAATAAATTCCTTCATAGAATTATTGCCTATGCTGGGCATGAGATACAAGAGTTTAATGAAATATATATTAACGATGAAGTAATAACTTTAGATGGGTCGGGTAATGTAACTTCACCATCAAGGTATAACGGCTTTATTAGAATCAATAAACATTTAGGAACAAGTGGTCAAGCGGCTGACAGCGACTTAGTAAGTGAGTCGACTAAATGGACATTAGAACATAAACTTAGTGGTTTAGCTTATTTATATATTAGATTGAAGTTTGATGCTGATGTATTTCCTAATGGTGTTCCTAATATAACAACTACTATAAAAGGTAAGAAAGTTTATGACCCTAGAGATAGCTCAACATCATGGTCGGATAATCCAGCATTATGTATAAGAGATTATTTAACATCCAGCTATGGTCTAGCTGAAAACGTAGCAAATGTCGATGATGCATTGGTAATAACAGCGGCTAATATTTGTGATCAAACTAATACATTAGCATCTACTACTCGATATACTTGTAATGGAGCGTTTGTTACTAGTATTACTCCATTAGATTTCTTAAATGATATAATTACTTCATTTGGTGGTATGCTTTGGTACTCGCAAGGCAAGTGGAGAATGAAACCAGCATATTTTACAAGTGTTCAGTTAGCTTTAACTGATGATGATTTACGCTCTAATATTAAAATAAGCACAAGACATTCTCGCAGAGACAACTTTAATAAAGTAAAAGGTACATTCAGAGGTGCTGAAAGTAACTGGCAAGTTACAGATTATCCTGCAATTACAAATACAGCATTTTTATTAGCTGATAATAATCAAGATAGTACAATAGATTTTGATTTACCTTTCACAGATAATTCTATTGAAGCTAGAAGAATTGCGTTGATAGCATTAGAGAGAAACAGACAACAAATAACTGTAAATGCTAGTTTTGGTATGCGAGCGTTTAAAGTGCAAGTAGGAGATACGGTTAGTTTAACAAATGCTAGATTTGGCTGGACAGCAAAAACATTTGAAGTTGTTAGTTGGAATTTTGGTTTACGAGATGAGCTTGATTTACAAATAGAGATTACTCTAAGAGAAATTTCTAGTAGTGTATTTGATGAAATAAGTGATGGCGTGGTTTATGAAAATGATAATACAAATTTATTATCTCCATTCGATGTACCTTCTGTTGGTGTTTCTGCTGAAGCGGTTGCGAGAGTATTATCAGAAAAGTTAGTTAATCAATTAGAAGTCACAATTACAGCAGGGGCGGCAGAAAGAATTGATTTAGTTGAAGTGCAATATAAAGCTGATGCAGATACGATTTACAATTCTATGGGAACTGGAGAACTAGGTAAATTTATTGTTGTTGATTTGGCAAGAGGTATTTATGATATAAGAGCAAGAGCTATTAATACTTTTGGTATTAAAGGTGATTTTGAATATTTACCGAATTTTACTGTTGATGCTTTATCAGCTCCCCCAGCAAATGTTTCAAACTTTATTCATGAATTATCAAGTGGGACGTTGTTTTTATCGTGGACTCCAGTAGCAGATTTAGATTTGTCGTATTACAGAATAAGACATTACTCACAAACATCCAGTGGAACGTGGGCAAATTCATCAACAATAATTAATAAAGTTGGAAGACCAGCAACAAATGCAACTCTTCCAGCAAGATCGGGTATGTATTTTATTAAAGCATTTGATAAAGGTTTAAATGAAAGTGTCACAGCAACAAGTTTAGTAATACAACCTACTGAATTGCCACCTGTAGGTACAACAACAACTTTAACAGAAAATCCTAGTTTTGCTGGTAGTAAAACAAATGTTGTTGTTGATACAACACCTAACCCCGATGAGCTGATAATTAGCAATATTTCTGGTGCAAATCCGTCAGGAACGTATAATTTTGCAAATTATGTAGATACATCTAGCTCTAGAACTGCTAGAATAACTGGAATAACAGTTTTTAGTCGGCATCAACCAACTGCTGGAACGTGGGATAATATAGTAGGAGACTGGGATACATGGCCTGATAATTTTGATGGCTGGACTGATGAGCAAGCCGCATTTAATGATACTAATGTAGAAGTTTATGTTGCGGCAACACCAGACGATCCAGCTTCTAGTCCAACGTATGGAGCATTTACTTTAGCAAATGGCTCAGATGTTGTTGGGAGAGCGTTTAAGTTTAAAGCAGAATTAACAAGTACAAATACAAATGTAAGTCCATCAATAAGTTTATTAAAAGCAACAGTGGAATTCTAAAATGAGTCAAAATGATTACACAATAGCAAATCAATCAGCGTCAAACGCTAGAGCAGACATTAATAATGCATTACAAGCATTAGCAAGTTGTTCATCTGGATCATCAGCACCAAGCACAACATATGCAAATATGTTATGGTACGATACAAACACAAACATTCTTAAAATGAGGTCAGAAGCGGACGATGCGTGGATTTCATTAAATTATTTAAATCAATCAGCAAACACAAACAATATTTTGGATAACACTCAAGTAGTTAGTACAGGTGGTACACAAACTGGTTTAATAGGTGATCAAGCACAAAGTGTTTGGTCTGCTGGATCAGGAACAACAGAAAGTTTAATTTCACCAGCTAAATTAAAAGGTGCAATAGATTCACCAGCAAAAAGTTTAGCGTCAAATGGGTATCAGAAATTTGCAAGTGGTTTAGTTATGCAATGGGGAAGTGCCACTTGTGGGCGAGATGCAGGCACGACTATTAATTGGCCCACTACTTTTCCAACTGCTTGTTTACAAGCAAATGCGACTTATGGAGCGGTAGCCAATACTGGGGCTAGTGATGATGCTATGGTAGCAGTGCATACCCTTACAACTACAACAGCAAAAATTCACGTTGGTGCTATTGAAAACAGTACACTGTTAGTTAGATTTATAGCGATTGGACATTAAAATGAGCAATGTTAGACTAGAAAAAATAGAATGGACATTAGAAAGACACGATGTATTGATACAAACCTCAATAAAAAGTCTTGCAAGTATAAACGCAAATTTACAGCAGATGAAATGGTTTGGTATTGGTGCGGTTGTTGTGGTAGTTGCAAACCAATTTGGATTGTCAACATTTCTAAAATTAATAGGTATTTAACAAGGAGTAATAAATATGAGTTGGATTATAGATAGATTAAAGGAAAGTTCCACATGGGGTGGAATAGGTATTATATTAATAGGACTTGGTGTACTTTTCTCAGGTGAGCTTATTTTTATAGGTCTTGGATGTGGTGTGCTTGGAATGATTATAAAAGAAGATAAGTAATTATGTGTTATGTATAAAAACTATGTTATTTTTCTTATATTGGCAGTGTTTTTATCTGGCTGTGAGAATTTGAATTGCAAAGTTCTTACTTTAGATAACTTTTGTTCATGGGGAGGAAAATGAGAGTTAAGAAGAAAACTGCTTTGATCTGTTTTATTATAGCCTTTATTATAGTTGGTTACTTGTTTTATGCGTCTATGACGAGTGCAGAGACAATAGTAACAGATAACACAACAGACTCTACAGTAGACTCGACAATAAACTCGACTATAAAATCTCCTCCCCCATCTGCTATTTCACCCTCAATTAGTACATCGAATACTGATTTATGTACGGTAGGAGTTGCTGGTGCAGTTCAAACGCAAATACTAGGTATTAGTGCTGGAAAGACATTTACAGAGCCTAATTGTGTTCTATTAAAAAAGGCCAAAGTAATGTTTGATATGGGGATGAAAGTTTCAGCCGTCAGCATAATGTGTACCGATAAAACAATCTTTATGAGTATGAAAAATGCAGGAACGCCCTGTCCAATAGATGGTCTTGTTGGTGCGGCGGCATTACAAAAATGGGAAGCAACACCAGAGCGATGGCCTGACTATAAAGCAAATGGTAAAAAGAAATGGGATGAAGATGATAAAAATACTGCAAAAGGTGTCATTGGCATTGGCGGTTTGCTTATGTCCTTACTCCTCCTTATCTGAAGTAATAAACTCTAGCACTAATAATGCGGCTAAAAATGGTTATATTTGGCAGATGTTAAATCTATTTCCTAGTCAAACAGGTTTAGAAATTAAAGGTGTGTTTCATCAATATACACTAAATAAAGATGAAAGCACTAATGGATCTGTAATCATTAAAAACAAGAACGCAAATGGCACAGGTAACATTTATAAGAATGTTGATAGCTGGGATGGCATTGCTGGATCAACTAAAATTGGGTATGACCCTGTAACGCCATCCTTGTTGCCATTATGGGGAGATGGATCAATAAGTGTTACTGGAAATGGTACTTTAAGCGATGTATCAGTAAATTATCATTACTCATTTGACCCTTGTTTTATTCCTCTGTCCGACCCTAGTTGCCCAGACTTTCAAGCAAATTTGTATAAATATTTGTTAGATAATAATCTTCTTAATTCTGAGCCTGACATAAATGATCCATATTATGATGAATGGTTAAAATTTGAGCTAGAGCGTAAAGCTGAAAAACAAGAAGAGCTTAAACTAAAAAAAGCTAAAGAAGAGGAGGAAAAAAAAGAGGTTACAATGGAAAAGGTTCTTGCAATCTCAGGTGCAGTAGAGAAAATAGCTGACCCAGCGGAGCAACTAAATATGCTTACAGAAATGGCGGCTGTAGGGAAAATAAACTCTTATTACGATGTAAAGATTGATGGTGGTATATATAAAGACACAATCCAATTAAATGACAGTAATATTCAAGATAATCGCAAGGCATTGAGAAATTTACGGAATGATGCTAATCATAGAAAGATAGTTAGGTCTCAATACAAATAAATGAACCAAAAACCCCACTAGGGAATAATGAACCAAAAACCCCACTAGGCTATAAGAAGGAAATATTATGTTGAACAAATTTATAATTATAAGCTCTTTGATTTTTGCTTCTCCAGCTTTTGCAACAAACAGTCCTATTAGTGGAAGTGTACAAGCAAAATGTTCTATCTGGACTGAAACTCAAGGTGTTTATGGAAACCCTTTACCAAACAAGCTAGACACATTGCCAGCTTCGGGTGGTACTAAGGCATCTATTCGTGTAGATATTGCACAAGCTAACTTTTATAAAACTAGATTTACGCATCCAATTTCTTTTAGTTCTTCTCCGACATTAAGTGATACAATTACTTGGACTGGTTCAACAGTTGTCGGTCAAGTTTCTGTTTCAGGGATGAGTGCATATGAAGCGGCAAAAGTAGTTAGTCCATCTAATGTAACTACGTTTGATATGACTTTAGCTGGATCAACTTGGTTTACTGTTAGCTCAACTGCTTTATATGGATATAACAAATCGTTTCCAGCAGGGTCTTATGTTGCTCAGATCGTTGCAGAGTGTATTGCAAAATGAGGTTTTTATTAACATTTATTTTTATTTTCTGTTATAATAACAGTTTTGCACATGAGATGACCCCAGCATATCCAAAGTTTTCTACTTCATATATAAATAATGTTTCTACAACAAAAATGAAATTGTTTAATAAACGAGAAGAAGTTAATTATTATAAAGTTGAGGTGTGGGATAACGATTGGAATCCAGTTGCATTTGCTTCTACTAATAAAATTATAAAAATAGGTTACAATAAAACAATGTTGTTTGATGTATATGTGCAAACAAAAGATATTAAATATGTTGTATACATTTGCACTGTATCAAAGAACTTTAAACAAGAGCAGAAGGTTACTCTTGTTGCGTCAAGAATATGCTCCAAAATAGATTAGTTTTAGCAATATTTTTTATTGTATTTGCTCACATTAGTTACGCAGACTCAACAAGTAATTCATTAAGTTTAAGTTTACCTAATTCTGGTATGAATTATCAAAGCGATAAGTTTAGAGCTGGTGATTTAGATTGCTCCAATAGTATTGGATCGGCAACAAATATTGAGTTTGGTGTTACTTCTATTATTCAAGGCAGTAATTTAGCAAATGCTGGTCATCGCACAGGAGACATTGGTGTTTATGCTCAGATAACTATTCCATTAGGTAAACGAAATAAAAATAGGATTGATTGCTCACGTTTATATGAGTTAGAATTAACTAAGAAACGATTAGAAGTTATGAGGTTAGAACAGGAAATTAAACAGCTTCGAGCGTTATCGTTTGAAAACTAGGAGGAAGTATGGCTGAGGTAGAGGTGGGTGGCATTAAGTTTTCGGGTGGCAAGTTTTTTATTGTAATTAGTGTTATTTCAACATTGGCTGGCTCATTATGGGCTGGCTTTGAGTTTTATGCAGATTACATGGATATGAAAGAAATTGTACAAGAAATAAACATTGATGAGATAAAAGCAGAGAATGAATTGGTAATATCTAAATTAGACTCAGCTATTGTTTATACAAGAGATATCAAAAACAACTTGCGAGATGATTTAATGAAGCTAGAGGCTTACATTGATAAGTTAGAAGGAAAGATTGATAAGAGTGATAAGAAAATAGATACTTCTGGTATAAGTATTAAAGCAACGCAAGCATCAATTGATTTAGTGCTTGAAGGTGTTTTAAACGAAATGAACCAAGTGCAGAAAGATGTTACAGTTTCTATAAGAGAGGTTGAGGCATTAATCAGGGAGAGTGAGAAGGATGTTCGTAATAATTTACGAGAAACTGAGGATAGACTTGATCGCTCGATGAAGAAACTAGAAGATAATATAAATCAACGGTTACAAGAATTATTAGATAATCCTTTGTCGAATTAAGTAAATTAGTGTATAGAATAATTATTTATTATATATGAGGTTTTAAATGGCTAAAAAAGGTACAAAAAAAGGCGGCAAAAAGAGGATTTATAAATGAGAAATAAATGGATCTGGATAGGAATAGCATTGGCAATATTTGTAGTCGTTATTTTTTATGGTGTAGATAAGATGATGTGTGAGCCACCCTGCGTTTAAATGAGCAAAGAACTTACAGCCCAACAAAAGTCTACAATGACTTGGCGGTGGACGGCATTAATACTATACCTTCTTATATGTTTCTATGATTTTATGTTTTGCCCTATATGGTATGGGCTTAATAGACCTGATATTTCACAATTTATGTTAATAATTAACTCCACAACAGAGCCGATGGTGCAAATGGAATTGATGAAGAAACTAACAGGTCAACATAATCCTTTTACATTAATGGGTGGAGGATTGTTTCATTTAGCTTTTGGGGCTATACTAACAGGATCAGCATTTTCGGGCAAAGGATAAAAGATGGCAAAGAAGTTACAGAAAGACAGTAAATACGCGGTAGCTGATTCTGATGGTGATGGCATAATTACAGATCAAGAACTTGATCGCCATGCAATGTGGGTGCGGCTTGAGAACGAAGATAAACAAGCAGACACTCAACGGTTAATGGCTTTAACTTCTATGATTGTTAGTATTGCAGGAGTGGCTTTGTTGTTACTTCCTATAATTTCATTAGCTAGAATGGAATCTATATCGCCTGTATTATCAACTTTTTTAATTGCTAATACTGGAATAGTTGCGGCATACATAACAGGATCGGCACTATCTAAAACAAAGATGAAATAGGAGACTAATATGTTTGGAATGTTAAGCTCAATAATAGGGCCTGTTGGCAACTTAGCGTCCTCTTGGATGGATGGAAAAACTGAAGTCCAGAAGGGCAAAACTGCTATCGCGAAGGCCAAGGCAGAAGCTGAGGCCAAGGTCATGGTAAGTGCCGCTACAAGCACAGCTGAGTGGGAAAAGATAATGGCTAAAGGAAGCCAAGACTCATGGAAGGACGAGTGGCTAACAATTTTATTTAGTATTCCACTTTGTCTTGCGTTTTGTGGGGATTTTGGACGGATTATAGTGGCACAAGGTTTTTCAGCACTTGAGGTAATGCCTAGCTGGTATCAATACACACTGGGCGTTATAGTAAGTGCTAGTTTTGGAGTGCGGTCTGCAACTAAATTCTTCGGAGGCAAAAAATGAACAAGAATTATGATAGATGTTTAACAATGTTATTGAAACATGAAGGTGGATATGTTAACGACCCAAACGATGCTGGGGGACGCACTAATCTTGGTGTTACACAAAAGGTTTATGAAAATTGGGTTGAGCGTGATGTAACAGAGCAAGAAATGCGCGATTTAACTGTAGAAGATGTTGCTCCAATATATAAAAATAACTATTGGGACAGAGGAAAGTGTGATGATTTACCTAGTGGTGTAGATTGGTGCATATTTGACTGGGGCGTTAATAGTGGAATGAGTAGATCAGCTAAAGCATTACAGCGTATTGTAGGTGTTGAAGCCGATGGTGGAATTGGCCCGATGACTCTACAAGCTGTGAATGACTTTGATCCATTGGAAATTATAACTAAAATGCATTTATCTCGACAACATTTCTATGAAAGTCTGGATAATTTTGTTAATTTTGGTAGAGGCTGGACAAGACGAAATAACGAGACAAAAGAAACTGCATTAGAAATGCTTGATTAAACAAAGTATTCCCAATATCCACCACTTGATTTTTGTTTGTTTATTATTCCTTCTTCAGTCATTTTGTTTAAGTAAACTTGAGTTAAATATTTTGGTTTATTAATTAACTCACTTATTTCACCAGAAGATATCGGTTGAGAGTTTAAACCCATTAAATACTTAAATAGTTCTTTTCTTAATTGGTTTGGTATTCTTCCAACTGGCGATGCTGGAAAACGGCATTTAACTTCTGGTTTTTCTTTCCCATTCATATATGCTCTTAAATAATCTTGGAATTTACCATCGAAGGTTTGTGAAACATTATGAGTTTCAAATGCGTGTTTAATAGTAAATAAAACTTGATCTATTTTATTCATTAAACTGCTCCTATTATATAAAAAGCAACAGGAATAATAAAAATACAAACTGCTCCAATAAAATCATTTATCATCTAATCCATCTCCCTTTAAAACATATAACTGATCTTCAAGTACAACAATTGTTGTATCTATATGATCAGAATTATTTTCAGTTATCCTTTTTTTTAATAGCTCTATCTCTTCAGTAAGAAACTTTATTCTCATTGGTTTAGATAAATTCATTTTGTTCTCCATTATGTAGGCACTATTTGAAGGGGAACGTGTAAGCCAGTCCCATGACATTCATAACAATCTTCAGAAACATTATCAAACTTCATTAAACCTTTTCCCTTACATAATTTACAATGACGATCATCAACCCAAATTAATGTAGTTATTTTTTCTTGTTGCTCTAACAATTTATCTATTTTGGATTTTAACTCTGGTACGATGTTCCAAACTTTATCTTTATTGTTCATTAAACAAACTCCGTCATAGGATGATCTAGCAATTTTGATATTTTTCGCTGTATCCTAATTTTTTCAGCTTTGTTTGAATTAGCAGGATCTTGAACATTATCTTTCATCCAAATGCTGTCAAGTGCGTCACTAATAAACATAAGCTCAACATCGTTAAATCTTATTTCTTTAGTCATTATATTTCTTCCTTTCCTGTTTTAATATTTGTAGTATCAATTTTAATGTGCAAATGTCCTGTCTGCATCGACGATATATTTAATTCATAAGGACACGTTCGAAGCCATACTAATATGTCCTCTATGTTATCTATTTGTTTTGTCATTTATTTATCTCCCTGTTGTTGTTTTAATATACGTTTAATGAGTGTGTGAGCATCTTTGTTACGCCCTCTCAATAACATATCATATGCCCAAGCTAAATTACTCCTATCGTTCCTATCTAACTCTCCCTCAATAGTCGTATCTGCTATGTTTGTAGCAATAGGTTCTGGGGTTGTTGTGACTTTAAATTTTACAGCCAATTGATTAACCTCATTTTTCAACCCTTTAATTAACTCTTGAGCTTCAAGATGTGTGTATTCGTATTGACCTTTTCGGGATAGGTTGCCCAATAGCTTAATTGACTTGTGGGTTTTAGGTAGACGGCTATCAAGCAACCGCCTGAATGTTTCTCTCTTAGTGTTGTCCATTATATTTCTCCCTTTATAATTTGATATAGTTAATATGGATATTCGTCATTAAAACAAAATTCATCAGTAGATAACACGGGGTCTAGATATTCTTCAGAGTCTTTCTCAGCTCTATAATTAACTCCCCATGCTTCCAAAAGTTTACTTAGCCTTGCGCAAATCATATTCTCATTTAAAGTAAGTTGATTAATTATTTCTCCATAACGATCTTGGTTTGAAAGAATCCTAGCCTCTAAATCTTGAGAATTAAAACTGTTAAGATTTTTTCTATTAATATCGTAATCTAATTTTTCAAACGCCTCTAAAGTTTCCATTAAATGTTGGAAGTCTGGGCGGTTTTGTGGCGAGGTATCATTAGTATTTGTGTAAACTGGTGTTTTCATTTTATTTCTCCCTTATCTTGGTAATGTTATAGTAAATGGCGTATTTTCTATTTCAACTATTTGACTTAACGCGGTGCTTGTTACTTTAGCGTAATAAGTTGTGTTAGGGTCTAGGTATATGTCACCGTCAGTTGCTTTGTTTAATAGTTCTTTATTTTTGTCTGATACTTTAACTCGTCTATATGTCATTTTATTTCTCCCTGTTATTATAAATTAATATAACCCTATTACATTATAATGTAGTTTGTAAAGAGGTAAAAACAGTTTATTGTAATAAAAATGGAGTTATTTTTTAATATAGATGGTAAGCCGATAGGTAAAAGCAGACCTAGATTTACAAAGTTTGGTCGAGCATATACTCCAAAGCAAACAAAAGATTATGAGCTATATATTAAAACAATAGCTCAAATGGCTATGAAACGTGCCAATTTGACAATTACTGATAATAAAGTCAGGGTTAGTTTACATATGTTTTACCCAATACCGCTATCATGGTCTAAGAGGGCAAAACAGGACGCTGTAGAGGGTAAAGTGACACCAAAGGTAAACGACATAGATAACGTGGCTAAAGCCGTTCTGGACGCATTAAATACGGTAGTTTATAAAGATGATAGACAGGTTTATTATCTCCAAGCTGAAAAGACATATGAAACCCCAGAAAATAAGCCAATGATAAAGGTTTATATTAGCTGGGAATAACTTGTGTCTAATCCGTATTCTTCTTCCCATCGTTTAGGTTCTCGATGAATAGCAATTTTAGATGTATCAAAGTTACCTTGATGATGACCTTCGCATAATGGTATTGCTTGGCAATCATCACGTTTTCTAAAGCTGTATCTATCGTGAATTGGATGGTGAGCTTGCGTCCTTGAGACTTGATGTAAGCCATAGGTTTTACATATAACACATTCTAACCCTCTAACATAATTCAACCACTTAATATTCTTAGTTGGTTTACCTATCTTTTGGGATACTTTTTGACCTGTTAAATTACTCAAGTGGATCAAATCCTATTGTTTCGGATAATTTTGCCATAGTTGTTTCAAAATAGCTATTAAATTCTTGCTGACTCATTGAAGAAAATGATGTTGAGTCTGCAATATAAATAACTCCACCAGTAAATTTACTTATGGCAGTTTCGTAATATCCACAGGCCATTTTCAAATCCCTGTGTAAATGCTCAACTGAGGGCCATTTGCCAGTGGCTTTAACTACTTTGGATAATGTAATCCAATATAAACGGTGATGGGGGTTTGAGCGTTCGGAAATTGGGGTCATATTAAACTGTTGACCATCTTTAAATTCACTAAACTTTTCAGCATCATATGCTGATATTGGTCGTAGCTGACCGCCTTTTAGATAGACGGTCAACTGAACTTTTACTTTACTCAAAAAGGTATCTCATCGTCAATATCATTTATAGCTGGAGTTTGTTTTTGTGCTGTGTTTGAGAAATCACCGCCACCAACTAAATCTATTGATCTAGCTGTAATACCTAAATAAGTTTTTTCGTTATATTCGCGTTGAGTTAAATCACCAGAAAGACCAACTTTTTGCCCCTTTTTTAAGTAAGGTAAAATGCTATCTTTTCCCCAGTAACTAATATCAAAATAAATAACAGACTTATTTTCTCCCCAGCCAGTATTTACAGCTATAGAAAAATTAAGCACTTTAGCACCTGATTGAGTAGTTCTTTGTTCAGCATCCTTTGTTAGATTGCCGATGGTTGATATGTTTAACATTATTTTATCCTCATATTTAATATTGCGTTTAATTCAGTTCCCCATTTAGGATTAACATCATTTAATTCGTTTATAGTATTTTTAATACTATCAATGTTATTCTTTAGTTGCTCTTTTGAGCTATTTTCTAATTTGTTTTTGTATTTAAAATACTTCTCAACATCTGGATCAAACTGATTAGCATCGTCATCGTTTTGATCATAGCTGGTAATTCCTAACAATTGCATTAAACCAGTTCGCCTAGCATATGTGTTTGCCGCACCAATGCCTTGCATATTTACCTTCGATCCAAGTTCTAAATATTGTCGACTTGGGATTGCTTCACCTGTACTATGAACTAACATAGTTTCACAAAAATGACCAAACTCATCTTTTCCTGATTTTGTAATAATACAGAAACCATTTGTATGAATTGTAGTAGTAACTAAGTTTAATAATTGTTGTAATGAAATGTATTTAGATTTCCATGCAGGATTATTACTGTCGTTAATTGCTTTAGGTAATTCAGATTGCAGTTTTAATAGGCTTTCATAAATTTTAGTCATTTGTTTCATCCTTATACGGTGATGCATCATGCCCATGTTTTTTATGTGCAATAACAGTCTCATCTATAATTTCAGCAAATACTTTATAGAATTGACTATAAAAATATGCTTTTGATCCGTAATCTTTTGTTGGTTCTTTTGAGGTGTTTTGATGCATTGCATGAATTTTGTGCGATGCAAATAACTTTAGTTTTAATGGTGATGGCCATTTGTCTAAATTTGACATTATATTAGCTCCCTGTTTTATTTATACATAAACACTTTACATTTAATCGTAACAATGTAAAGTAAAATTATTAATAAGGAGAATAAAATGGAAGATAAATTATTAAGTCTTAATCAGATTAAAGAGCGTTTAAAGGATCGTAAATTGAATACCATAGCAAAGAAACTTGATATTAATTATTTATCGGTTGCACAATTTGTTAAAGCAAATCCTAATCCAACTTATAAAATATTACTTTTAATTTCTAATTATTTGGAGGACAACAAATGAAACCAAATCAGAAGCAACTAATTATGGATCATTATTTTAATAAAGGTTTAACAATTAATCCAATTGAGGCAAACAAAAAACCAGTTAATAGCACTAGACTTGCCGCTAGAATTCACGAATTGAAAGAGAGTGGTCATAATATTGGTAAAATTATGGTTGTATTGGACAATTGCACAACACCGATTGCTCAATATCATTTAATAAAATAATGAACCAAAAACCCCTATAGGTAAAAGTGAACCAAAAACCCCTATAGGATTAAAATAGGATTATATTATGAGCCACAAAGCCACTAACTGGGCATTTCAACAGAAAGGATTATTGCCATCGCAAAAACTATTATTATTGCATTTGGCAGATAGACATAATCCAGACTTTGGATGTTTCCCCAGCATAAAGAAATTGACCATTGATTGTGAAATATCAAGAGGGTCAGTTATAAAACATTTATCAAATTTAGAGGAGAAAGGACTAATTAAAAAGGAAGAGCGCAAGCGTGATAATGGGTCACAAACATCTAATAACTATATATTGGGTTTTGAATTAGAGGGGGTACAATATTTAGACCCCACCCTATCAGAAGTTAGACCCCCCCAGTATAAAAAACCGTACTCCCATAACATGGTAACTAAACCAGTAAGTGATATAAGTATTGGTAAACCAAAAAAATCTAGTCAAATACCTATTAATTGGATACCTTCGGATAAAAATATAAGTGATGCTACAAGTTTAAATCTTTCTTTTACTCAATGTAATACTGAAGCAGAACAATTTAGAGATTATCACATTAGTAAAGGTTCATCATTTAAATGTTGGGATGCGGCTTGGAGAACATGGTTGAGGAATAGTAAGAAGTTTAGTAAAAATAAACCAAGTAACATAATGAATTTAATGAGCATGGCGGCAAGGGAGCAATAAAATGTATGAGTTATTAACGCAAAAGTTAGACCCTCAACAAATAGAAAAGCATCGTATGTGGATAGCATTAAAAGCAGAGGCATTATTAAATAATTATTTTGTTGCTCCTGTTAGAGATGAAATCAAATATGAAATGATGTTAGGTTGGATGAAGACATTAGAGAATTATAGTAAGAATGAGATTGAGGCGGCTTGTTGGGAACATTTAATTGAAGAGCCAAGGCGAAAGCCACATGAGGGAATAATAAGAGAGAGAGTAATTAATGCTCGTAGACGTTATATGAAAACAAACACTCTTAAACATTTAGTTGAGTTAGATAAGGATGTTAAAGAGCCTGTCGAAAATAGTGTTGATATGGAAGAGCGCAGAAAAACAGCGGCTAAGATTATGCAAGAAGTCTTTGGGTCTAAAAAGATATGAAGGACAAAGATATAGTTTTAGCAAAGGAAATATTAAACTCAGCAAGTAAATTAGTAAGTAATGATCGCCGCAAGGAATATGGCGACCCAAAAATAAACTTTCAGCGAACTGCTGATATGATTTCTGCTTACAAAGGGATAGAATTTACTTCAGAGGATGTTTGTATGTTTATGGTGTTTGTAAAGCTGGGAAGAGAAGCACATAAAACAAAAATGGATAATAAACGAGATGCGGCTGGATATTTAGCATTAGCGCATGAAGTAAGTTTGTGATACAGGGGAAAAGAGAGCATTAAAAAATAGCTTTCCTGACCAACGGCTTCTGTCCTCCCTTGAAAGTCGTTGGTCGGTTATACAGGGAGAAGAAAATGAATAAATGGCCTAGTGATAAAATTGAACGTAAATTAACAGATAAATTAATACCATATGCAAGAAATAGTCGGACTCATAGTAAAGAACAAATTGGGCAAATAGCGGCAAGCATTAAAGAATGGGGTTTTACTACACCAATATTAGTTGATGAAGATAATGAAATAATAGCAGGGCATGGTCGTTTATTAGCGGCTCAAAAGCTAGACATAAAAGAAGTCCCTGTAATGGTTGCTGAAGGATGGACGGAAGCACAAAAGAAAGCATACGTTATTGCTGACAATAAATTAGCGTTAAATGCTGGCTGGGATAATGAAATGTTAAAGGTGGAGATAGATAATCTAAAAGAGTTAGATTTTGATATAAATTTGACTGGTTTTAATTTAGATGAATTGTCAGAGTTATTTCCCGATGATAAGGTCATAGGTTTAACTGATGAAGACGTTGTTCCTGAAGCACCAATTAATCCTGTAACAATTGAGGGTGATGTTTGGTTACTTAATAATCACAGATTAATGTGTGGTGATAGTACAAACATTGATGCGGTTGATAAACTAATGAATGGGCTAAAACCAAATGCAATTTTTACTGATCCACCTTATGGTATCGGGCTAGACAAAGAAAATCAAAAACTAGGAAAATCTCAATCTTATGACGCGGTTTTAAATGACCATAATTCGGAGGTTGCTAAAGATGTTTTTAACTTAGCTCTTGGCATGAATATTCCTGAGATATATTTTTGGGGAGCTAATCACTATTCATCGGTGCTACCTGATAGCTCTTGTTGGATAGTGTGGGATAAACAGGGCGGTAAAAATGTTACTTATGCAGATTGTGAATTGTGTTACACAAATATAAAAAAGCCTGTAAGAATGTTTACGCATATTTGGGACGGTTTTCGCAAAGATAGTGAAAAAAGCGAAAAGCGAGTACACCCTACGCAAAAACCCATTAAATTATTTGAGGATATATGGTCTAAATTTAACACAGGTCAAGTTATTTTAGATTTATTTGGTGGATCAGGCTCAACCTTAATGGCTTGCGAAAAAACAGATAGGCATTGTTTAATGATGGAGCTTTCACCTAAATACTGTGACGTAATCATTAAACGTTGGGAAGAATTTACAGGTAAACAAGCAATTCACGCAGAAACAGGAGTTAAATTTAATAATGGCTAATAAAAGGAATATCTAATGGAAGCTGAACGACAAGGAATATCTGCGGCTGGTAGACCGCGAATAACTTTAGATGAGCAACAAATTAATGAAGTAGAAACTCTTGCGGCTGTCTTAACAACAGATCAAATTGCTGACTATTTTGGTATAAGTAGAAAGACTTTTTATAACATTATGGAACGTGATAAAGCTATTTTTACACGCTATAAAAAGGGAAAAGCAAAAGCAATAGGAAGTATTGCTGGTGGTTTGTTAAATAAGGCAAGAAACGGAGACCTTGGAGCGCAAGTGTTCTTTCTTAAAACTCAAGGTGGTTGGAAAGATACTACTGCTGTAGAACATACCTCACCAGATGGATCAATGACACCTACAAAGATAGAGCGAATAATTGTCGACCCTACAGATTAAAACGCCAAGATGGGTGCTTCCTATCATAACAAGTGAGCATCGGTATAAAGGTGCTAAAGGTGGTAGAGCATCTGGTAAATCTCATTTCTTTGCTGAAGCTATTATTGAAAGACATATACAAGATGCAAATAGTAGAACAGTTTGCATAAGAGAAGTTCAACGGTCGTTAAAGTTTAGTGCAAAGCAATTATTAGAAGATAAGATTAAATCATTAAATGTTGAGCATATGTTTGAGGTTATGGGAACAGAAATACATAACAAGCAAGGTAATGGAATAATAATATTTCAAGGGATGCAAGATCACACTGCTGAAAGTATTAAATCACTAGAAGGTTTTGATATAGCTTGGTGCGAAGAAGCTCAATCGTTATCAAAGCGATCAATAGAGCTACTAGACCCTACATTAAGAAAAGATGGTAGTGAGTTATGGTTTAGCTGGAACCCCAGAAATGAAACAGATGCAGTCGAGCAATTGTTTACAAATAATAATCAAGCAAAGGTTGTTCACGTTAATTATTTAGATAATCCATTTTGTCCTCAAGCAATGAACATTTTAGCGGATCACGCAAGGGAATTAGATTATGAGCGTTATAATCATGTATGGCTAGGAGATTATGAAAAGTATAACGAAGCACAAATATTCTATGATAAGTGGAAAATAGAGGATTTTGTTGTTGGTAAAGATTGGGGAAGTCCTTATTTTGGTGTTGATTTTGGATTTAGACCAGATCCATTAGTCGCTGTAAAGTGCTGGGTTTATAATGATAATTTGTATATAGAAAAAGAAGCATATGGAGTTGGAGTAGAAATAGACAAGACAAAAGAATTTATTTGTGATATTATGCCTGAGTTTGATAAATATGTTAGTCGTGCAGATTCAGCAGAGCCTAAAACAATTAGTTATTTGCAAAGGAATGGATTACCTCGTATGGAAGGTGTCAAAAAGTGGCCTAATTCAATTGCTGAAGGTGTGAGGTTTATTCGTGGCTTTAATTCTGTTATTATACATCCACAATGTAAAGGGTCAGCAGAAGACTTTAGATTATACAGCCACAAGACAGATAAATTAAGTGGAGATATTTTGCCAGATATACAAGATTCAAACAACCACAGTCCAGACGCAGTGCGATATGCACTTGCTCCATTAATTAAAGCGCAATCATCAGGAAAAATGGTAATTAGGATATGAGCAACTCAGTTAGTAAAGTCAGTAAAGAAGTTAACGAAATGTTAATGCATAGCGCACCAGTAAGAGATTTAGTCGAAGGTGGTGAGCATATGAGGAGTTTAGGAACTAAATACCTTCCTCAATTTCCACAGGAAACAGATGACGATTATCAAGCTAGAGTAAACAGTAGCTGGTTGTTTGATGGAGTAGGTAAAACAATAGAAGATTTAAGCGGCAAGGTTTTTGATCAGCCTGTTATGTTGTTAGAAACTAATACTGATTTAGATGTTTGGGCTTTTAATATTGACTTAGAAGCAAGAGATCTTAGTCAATTCTCAAAGGATGTATTCTCAGACGCTCAACGATCTGGAATATCTTTTATTATGGTTGATGCACCTCCCAGAGCAGAAAACATAACCAAAGCACAGGCTATTAAAGGTAATTTTAGACCTTATTTTGTACACTTAAAGCTAGAAGATATATTAGGCTGGAAGTGGGAGATAATAAACAACGCCCCTAAATTAACGCAAATAAGAATAATGGAACGTGTATCAACTGAAAGTGAAGATGAATTTGCTCCTGATAAATCTATACAAATAAGAGTATTAACTTTACCAGTCGAAGAATCAAGAATTATTGGCACAGTAAATGTCCGCATTTATTGTCAAGACCAAAAAGACGACTGGTATTTAAGTGAAGAATATGGAACTGGCATGGCCGAAATAATGGTTAAGCCTTGTGATATAGGTCGCAAGAGTTTTTTTAATGCTGAACCACCTCATAGCAGATTAGCTGAAATTAACTTGGCTCATTGGCGTTCACAATCAGATCAAGCTAATATTATGCATCATGCTCGCGCACCAATGAAATATTTCCATGGTTATAGTAGGGAAGATTTACAATCATTTACAGAAGGTGCTGGTTATGCTTTTTGGAGTAGTAATGAAAACGCAAAGATCGGTGTAGTTGAACATTCTGGTGCGGCAATAGATGCTGGACGCACAGAGCTGAAAGATATGGAGTTTCAGATGCAAGCTATGGGATTACAGCTTATTGTATCTCGATCAGGAACAACAACAGCAACTGGTGATATGATTGACGAGAACAAGATTAATAGCCGTCTTGCAATGTGGGCTGATACTTTAAAAGACTCATTAGAAACTTGCTTTCAGTGGATGGCTGATCTTGCAAATATAAATGCTGATATAGAAATTACTATTAACAAGGATTATTCTGCTACAGCAATGAGTCATATTGATATGGATGCACTTAATAAGATGCATTTATCTGGAGTTATTTCTAAGCAAACTTATATTGCAGAAGCTAAACGTCGAGGCATATTAGCAGAAAATGTTAATGCTGATGACGAAATAGAAATGGTCGCTGATCAATCAATGGATATGCCAGACAATGTCATTAGCTGATGATATAGCAGACGCAACCATTAGACATCAGATATACTTGCAAAGATATAAATCAGGTGTTGTAAAAGATATACTAAAATTATTAGGTAATGTTGAAGATGACATTATATCTGATTTAGCTAAACGAGACTTACAAAAGCTATCACCAAAGCAACTTGGTGGATTATTAAATAACTTAAAACGTAAGATAAAGAATGGCTATAAACCTTTAATTGATAAGTTATCAGAAGAGGTAAAAGAACTTGGGTCATACGAAAAACAATTTCAGATGAATATGTATGAAAGATTAATACCAATTAATTTAAGTTTAATATCTCCAAGCAATGAACAGATTTATGCGGCGGCTGTAGCACGACCGTTTCAAGGATTGTTATTGCGTGAATGGTATAATGGTATGCCAGATGGTACATTTAGACGAGTAAAGACAGCAATTAGACAAGGTTATGTTGAAGGGCAAACAACCCAGCAAATTGTAAGGCAAATAAGAGGAACAAGATCACAAGCTGGAATTATACAGCAATCGCGTCGAGGAGCAGAGGCAACTGTAAGAACTGCATTAGCTCATACTGCAAATGTTGCTAGAAATGAAATATACAAACAAAACAATTCTAGGATAAAAGTAATCCAATGGGTAGCTACATTAGACGGCAGAACAAGTGCTATTTGTAGAGCTTATGATGGTAAAGTATTCCCACCTAAATCTGGGCCGCGTCCACCAATTCATATCAATTGTAGATCAACTACTATTGCAGTGTTTAAAACTTCTAGGCAATTACAGAAGATGTTAAAGATAAAGAACATACCAATGGGGACTAGATCATCTATGAATGGACAGGTAGCAATTGATTTAGATTATAACAAGTGGTTAAAGAAACAACCCAAAGCATTTCAAAATGAAGTGTTAGGGAGGAAAAAAGGTGATTTGTTTAGAGCTGGTGTCCCAATGGATAGATTTATAGATAAAGCTGGAAACGAATTAACCTTACAAGAACTAAAAGAGCGTGAAAGCTCATCGTGGGCTAAAGCTGGCCTGTAACCTAGCGAGAGAAGGAATATAAAATGGCGTTAAAATATACATTAGATAATATGGAAGGGATAGAGGAGAATATTCAGTCCTTATACAAAGAAGAGAATGGTTCTTATAGATTACAAGTTTTAGATGTAGTCTCCAAGAGTGACTTTGATTCTGTTAAACAGCAGTTAGTTGATGCAAATGAAGAAGCTGTAAGAAGACGTAAAAGCAATGAACGGTGGCAAGAGTTGGGTAAATCACCCGATGTTGTTAAAGAACTATTAAACAGCAAAGCACAACCATCTGAAGACCAAGAAAGAATTATATCAGAAGTAAAAGAAGGGTATGAAGCTAAAATAAAAGCGGCAGATGAAAGGGTTAATAACCTTAATAAAAAGCAAGCTGTAAACGAATTAAGGGTTCAACTTGCGGCTCAAAATGTAATTACTGCTGGAATAGAACCATTAACATTAATGGCAAGAGATCGGATTTCATTTGACGAAGATGGAAATGCGCGTATAATGGCCAAAGATAACACTAAACCCCTTGCTGGTTCGGGGGCTAATGGGTATGCAACTATATCTGATTTAGCAAAAGAGTTAGTAGCGTCAGAAACTGGTCAACATTTTGTAAAAGATGATGGAGTTTCAGGTGGAGGTAAACCACCAGCGTCACAAGGCAGTAAGCCTTTCAATCAATCCGTGAATCGGCAACAATTTGACGCAATGTCTCATCGTGAAAGATCACAATTCGCAAAAGATGGTGGCAAAGTCTTTGATACTTAGCACCTCAAACATAGGAGCATAAAAACATGGCAAATGTTTTAACTGACTTAGCCGCCGATATTTACACAGCGGCTGATATTGTAGGTCGAGAATTAGTCGGCTTTATTCCAGCAAGTACAATTAATGCCAATGGCATTGAAGCGGCGGCTGTTGGACAAACTGTGCGATCATTCGCAACAAGACAGGCAACTGCTGTTGATATAGCACCCTCAATGACAATTCCAGAAGGAACTGATCAAACTGTTGATAATAAAACTTTAACATTAACAGAGCAAAGAGGTGTTCAAATACCATACACAGGCGAAGATGTTCGCTTTTTAAATGGTGGTGCTGGATACGAAACTGTATATGGCGATCAAATTGCACAAGCAATGAGAACTCTAGTAAACGAAATGGAAGCAGATCTTGCAGGTGAAGCATATAAAAATGCATCGCGAGCTATAGGAACTGCTGGAACAACTCCATTTGCAAGTAACTTTAATAATGTAGCAGAAGCAAGACAAATTCTTGTTGATAATGGTATGCCAACAAATGACAACAGAACATCGTTAGTTATGAATACAGCGGCTTCAACCAAACTAAGAAACTTGGCTCACTTACAACGTGTTGATCAATCTGGTGGAAGTGAATTATTGAGGCAGGGTGTTTTACTTGATCTTCAAGGTGTTATGATGCGTGAGTCTGCACAAGTTGTTACTCATACAAAAGGTGCTGGAACAGGTTATCTTATAAATGGTGCAGAAGCCGCTGGTCAAACAACTCTTACACTAGATACAGGTACAGTTAATACGACTGGTATTTTAGCTGGTGATGTTGTTACATTTGCCGCTGACAGTGTTAATAAATATGTTGTTAATACAGGTTTAGCGGCTGTTGCTGGTGATATTGTTATTGGTGATAATGGTCTTCAATCAGCAATTGCAAACAATAATGCAATGACTATTGGTAACACTTTTACAGCTAATATCGTAATGCACCAAAAAGCACTGGAGCTTGCAATGAGAGCGCCAGCAAAACCAATTGGTGGAGATTCGGCTGTAGATGTATTGATTGTACAAGATCCTAATTCTGGCCTTGTGTTTGAGATTTCTGTTTACAAAGGTTTCAGCAAAGCAATGATCCAAGTCGGATGTGTCTGGGGTTACAAAGCATGGAATAGCGATGCAATCGCAATCCTTATGGGCTAATTAAGATTATAGTGAGAGGCTGTGATGGCCTCTCATTAATTTAATAATAAATATAGGAAATAAATGAACCAAAAACCCCACTACAGAAGTGAACCAAAAACCCCTCTAGGCAAATAAATAGGATAAAACATGGCAATAGTTACAACAATCGGAGGAAGTACAACCAATTCGTATATAACTGTCGCTGAATATAGTGCATACGCGGATAATTTTGGGTGGAATATTGGTGGCGATACAAACGCGCATGAAGATCAATTAAGACGAGCCACTGTTTATATTAACAGAGCTTATAATTTTGTAGGCCAAACACAATACCAAACACAATCAATGTCATGGCCTCGATTAACAACTCAATTAGTAGATGGATGGCCTATAAATCCAGATACTGTCCCACAAGATATAAAAGATGCTCAAGCAGAATTAGCTTTCTTAGTTCATGGTGGAACTGATTTAATGGCAACTGTAACAGGTGGGTCAACTAGAAGAACAAAGAGCAAAGCTGGTATTGTAGAAACAGAAACTGAATTTGCAAGTTTTAGGGAAACACCTAGATTTGTAGCAGTAGAGGGATTATTATCTCCTTATGTTGTATTTGGTGGCTCACAAATTAAGGTGATGCGAGGTTGACAACAGTTGCACAAATAGCAGATGAGGCTTTTGATAATGTAGCTTTAGCAATTACAGATGCAATTAAAACTGCAACTCTTTCTTCTGTAGCAAATGGCTCATATAATTATGATACTGGAGCATATTCAACTACAACTACAACTATTTCTGGTCGATGTGTAATAGATAGCCAAACCCCAGCAAGTGATATATTTCCAGATTATGTAATAGGGCCAAATGAACAAATGATGATGCTTGAAGGGTTTTCGTCTGTTCCTTATGAGGGATGGACATTAACACTAGGATCAAAAACATACACAGTTAAAAGAGTGCAAGATATAGTCGGTGCTGGAGCAATACAGATGATAGTTGCTTTGGAGATACCAGCATGAGTGCAAAAGATTTTAAATTGCAATTAAACGCAGAATATAAAGCTAAAAGTGAAGAGATATTAGAAGTTTTTGCTCACGTTCAAAACGATGCTTTAATTGGTTTAGTAATGAAAGCTCCTGTTGATACTGGTAGATTTAGAAGCAATATGTCAGTATCAATAAGCACTCCTGATATAACAACATTACCAAAGACAACTATAAAAGGTGCAAGTCAAGTTATTTCAGAAGGACAAAATAAGATTTATAGTAATAAAAGAGCAGTAAAAGTTTATATACAAAATAATTTACCATATGCAATGCGATTAGAAAATGGATGGTCTAAGCAAGCACCACAAGGAATGATTGCAATAACCTTAAATGAATTAGAACATAAATATGATGGAATGATAATATGACATTTCAACTAGAACGTAAGTCAATTGAGAAATATTTAGTTACGGCATGGGATAACGCCACGCCTATTGGTTTAGATGAACATGAGTTTGAACCAATAGCAAATTGCCTTAAACTAAGTATTGTTAATGGGACAACTATGCAAGGCTCTATCGGTAGAACTGATAATAGAATAGAGCATTTGGGTAATGTGTTTATTAACATATATACGACAGGGGGCGATGGTTCAGCCTCTTGGCGTGGTTATGCGGAAACTTTAATGGGTCTGTTCTTTAATAAACGATTAGATAATGCTGGCAATATAGCATCGTCAAATGAGTTTATTAGATTCTCCCCTATTAACCAACACCCATATATTTCTGGGACAATTTCTGATATACCTTTTAACATCGCAACTTTAACCGCGCCATTCGTGCGCTATTCTTACCAATAGGAGGCCAATATGACAGGCTCAGCATCAAATCAGCTAAGATCGGCTTATGTGGCCGAATCAACTGCTGGAACTACACCATCATCACCATCGTTTAAAACGACTGATGTTCCAATACTTATGACCGCAACACCATCAATATATGAAAGCAAGACTTTAATTGCTGGCGGTGCAAGAGGTGGAGTTGGAGTTTCGGGATTAGATGTATCAGGTACATTATCTGGAACATTTATTTATGGAAATTATGACTTATGGCTAGAAACTTTGCTTCAAGGAGCGTTTGCAACTAATGTTCTAAAGGATGCAAAAACAATAAAAACACTAACTGTTGAAAATGCTATACCAGCAGGAGTTGGTGGAACATTAACAATGATGCGTTATCGAGGTGTACAAGCAACTGGTGGATCTCTTACTTTATCTTCAGATGCTGACGTGCAGTTTTCGTTTGATGTTCAAGGTATTGGCTCAGATGTTGCAACAACTTCAGCAATAGGTAGTTCATCGTATACTAATCCATCAGAGAAAATACCATTACAATCAGGAGTTGATGTTGGTACGATTGCATATAATGGATACACATTAAACTGCATGGAAAGCTCAACCATTAACTTTGCTTATGAAAATAGAGAAAGGCAAACAAAATTATCTAGTCTTGATTTATGTGGTATTACGCGAGGTGCATTTGTTCCAACAATTACTGCAAGAATGTATATAGAAGCAAACTTTCTTGCTATATATAATGCGGCTAGGGCAAATCACACACCTTTCTCAGTGACTTATCCACTAGGGTCAGTCGGCGGCAAAAAATACACACTTGTGTTTCCAACCTGTACATTCTCAGGTGGGGATATAGATTTTTCTGGTGCTGATGCAATGCAGGATATTACAATTATGCCGCAATACAGTGCGTCAGATGCTTGTGTATTAAAACTAACAAGAGCAGTATCTTGATAATAAAAACAGAATAACAGGTGGCCTGTTAGGGGGTGGGGTTAGGTTGCTCCACCTCCACAACCTTGAGAGGACAATCAATGCTAAACTTATCTAAACCACGAATGTCAGATATGACATTTAAACGCGAACTACCAAACCATTTGAGCTATTTATCTAAAGGTAAAACATTTATATCAATTCGATGCAGAGCTGGAGGTTATATTAATACAGAATGGCAAAAGTTAAACGATGAAATTGATACTCAAAGACAAGTTAAAACAATGGAAGTGAGTGACCATTTTAAAGACAAGAAGAAGTATGCTCAAGAAATGTCTAACATGAGTAAAGAATTAGGTGAGATGAGATTACATTCTTTATATGATGCTTGCATAATTAGCTGGGAGACTAATATTTTAAATAATGGGAAACCAATGCAATGTAACAGAGAAAATTTTATGGAGTTAGCTCAAATCAGGATTGAAGAGTTAGTTAATTATTTTATAGATTTTAGTAAATATGTTGAAGAGATTGGCAACTTTATTAATAAAGCAGATGAGGTAACGGAAAAAAACTAATAGACGCACTTTTGTATTCTTTTAAATATAAGCCAAATGATGAAAAGTATTTAATAAGCAAGGGTGCGTTAAAAGCAACAGATAGAATATTACCAGAAAACATTTTTGCATGGGTAGCATTTATGAACTTACGAAACTCAAGAATGATAGGAATGGCTGGAGTTTCTCCTATTCCTTTTTCGGAAATTATGTCATACTGTAAACACATTGGAGCAGATTGCCCTATTCAACGACATAGATTAGTTAGATTTGTTACAGCATTAGACAACGCAGAAAGAAATCATTATGGCAAAGTTTAGACTTGAACTTGATCCAGTCCCACTAAAAAAAGGTGCAGATGTAGCTGGAAAAGCGTTAGATAATCTTGGTAACAAAGCAAAAAAGACGGAAACTAAAGTTGTAGCATCAGCAACAAAATCAGGTAATGCTTTTACTAGAATGGGTCAAAAACTAGATGGCCGAACCAGATTTATCTTTAATAATACTGCAAACCAATTAGGAGACATGGCTGTTCAAGGAAGCATGGGAACAGATATGTTTCGTGTAATGGGTATGCAGTTACCTCAGTTGGCTGGTGGTTTTGCTTTGTTAGGTGGATCATTAGGAATTGTTATGCCTATATTAGGTGTTTTAGCCGCCATTGGTTTTCCAATAGTTGCGGCTTTTCGTGCGGCTAGTGGAGAAGCAAAGAGTTTTGCTGAAAGTTTAGATAATTTACAAGAACAGACATCAAAAGTTACAAGATTAACAAAAGAGTCGGTCGTTCCATTAGAGACATATGCTCACAGGTTTGATGATATAGCAATCGCAGTAAGAGCCGCGCATAAAGCGCAATTAGAATTTAATAGAACACTATTATCAATGAACCTTGATTCAAATATGAAACAATTTAGTAGTTATTTTGGCGATGTTTCACAATTTGGATTATATGAAGGTCTGTTAGGAAAAGGTAATTTCTCAGATTCTAATAACGCAATGGTAGCGTTAGGCACTCAATTAAAAGATATATTAACAGATGTTAGGTTTGAATATGGGTTAACTGAAGCGCAAGCAAAAAGATATTTAAATGTTTTAGCTGAAGTTGCTAATACACCTGATGACAATAAAAAACGACTATTAGTAATGCAAAAGATACGTCAAGTTAACACAGATATAATAAATGATTATAGCGGTGATGAAAGACAGAAAAAAGCATTTGTAGGACAAACAGAACAAGCGCAAAAATTATTTAATGTTTTAAAACAGATAGACAAAAACACAGAGGTTAGAGAGTTAAATGCATTAAAAATTAAAATAGCACGAGAAAGAGCTAGTCTTTTTAATATATTAGAACCACCAGAACCTTCAAAGGGAATGTTAAGAACTAAAAAAGCACCGCCAACAAAAACCCCATTAGATAAAGAACTACAAGAATTAGAAGCGTATGTTAAAAGAATAAAACCTGTTATTACATTAACTCAAGATTATGAATTTGCTGTTTCAATGCTAGATAGAGCATTAGAGAGAGAAGTTTTAACTCAACAAGAACACGCTGAAAAATTAACAATAATAACAGATAAATATCAAATTGCTACTGGTGCGGCATTAGACTTTAATAAGATAGCAACTTCAGCCTCAAGAGATTTAGGTAATAGTTTAATGAGTTTAGCTGAAGGAACTACAACAGTAAAAGATGCGTTTAGATCAATGGCGGCTAATATTATAAAAGAGTTATATCGTGTCATGGTAGTGCAACAGGCTGTTACTGGTATAATGGGAGCGTTCGGCTATTCACAAGCGTCAACAGGTGGTTATATGAAAACTCCTTTACCAAAAGCAGAGGGTGGTGGCTATACAGGTTCTGGTTCTAGGTCTGGCGGTGTTGATGGTCGAGGTGGTTTCCATGCTATATTACATCCACAAGAAACTGTTATAGATCATACAAAAGGACAAGGTTTAGGTACAACAATCAATCAAACTATTAATGTATCAACAGGAGTTCAGCAAACTGTTAGAACAGAAATTATTCAGCTTATGCCAAAAATAGCAGAAACAACTAAACTGGCAGTGTTGGATGCAAAAAGAAGGGGCGGCTCATTCTCAGCCGCATTTAACTAATGGCAACATATAAAGGCAGAACTGTAAAATTAAATAAACCTAGACGAATATCTAAAGGGGAAACAAGTTTTGGTAGAAAGAAATCTGTTGTTTATGTAAAAAACGGTAATAAAGTTAAACGTGTAACATTTGGTGATCCAAATTTAAGTATTAAAAAGACACAACCAGCAAGACGTAAGAGTTTCAGAGCAAGGTTTAATTGTGATAATGCTGGTTCAAAACTAAAGGCAAGATACTGGTCTTGCAAGGCATGGTAATAATATGAGCATATCTTATCCAATAAATATACCAACTCACGTTGATGCAAATGCTATAACATTAAGAACAGTAAACAGTGTTGCGGCTTCAATGTCTCCTTTTAGTAATAAACAGCAAGTGGTTGCTCATTCTGGGCAACTATGGGAGGCAGAGCTTACATTGCCACCAATGGACAGAGCAGACGCAGAGCAGTGGGTTGCTTTTCTTGTTTCTTTGCGAGGAATGTTAGGCACGTTTTTAATGGGTGATCCATCTGGAGTAACACCAAGAGGAAGTGCTGGAGGTACTCCAATTGTAAAAGGAGCAAATCAGACAGGAGATGTTTTATTCATAGACGGAGCAACTGCTAGTCAAACAGGTTATTTAAAAAGTGGCGATTATTTACAAGTAGGAGCTGGTGCAACTGCTAGTTTACACAAAGTTCTTGCTGATGTTAATAGTGATGGTTCTGGCAATGTTAACATTG
>Ga0209337_1000437_pt1 | contig 33691 bp, 55 predicted proteins | sample LinPmetageLP53_FD_184044 | JGI IMG/M metagenome (GOLD analysis project Ga0209337, IMG submission 184044) | Marine viral communities from the Pacific Ocean - LP-53 (SPAdes) (version 2) | ecosystem: Environmental > Aquatic > Marine > Oceanic | place: Pacific Ocean | collected 2010-02-08
ACTAAGTCTAAGAAAGATGATAAAGTTTGGGCTGAAGTTAAAGTATTATTAGAGACTTTTTCATAATGCCAAGGTTTAGTACAAAGAGTAGGTCTAAGTTACATACTTGCGATGAAAGATTAATTAGTTTGTTTAAAGAAGTAGTTAAGCATTTTGATTGCACAGTGATAGAAGGTAATCGTGGAAAGGAAAAGCAAGATGCAGCATATAATAAAGGTAATAGTAAGCTTAAGTTTCCTAATGGTAAACACAATAAAAGCCCTAGCGTTGCTGTTGATGTGGCTCCCTATCCTATTGATTGGAATGACCGCGATAGGTTCCATTATTTTAGTGGATATGTTTTGGGCATTGCTTCGCAAATGGGGTTGAATATTCGCTGGGGCGGAGACTGGGATCAGGATACACAAACCAAAGATAATAATTTTGATGATTTGGTACACTTTGAGATAAAGGAATAATGCCTAAACTTCTTAAAACATATAGTAATTTCACTGGAGGTCTTAATACTGTTGATAACGACAGGACTATAAATGATAATGAGGTTGCTTCTCTTAAAGATGCTGTAATAGATAGAAAAGGATTTATTGTATCTTCTGGAAGATTTGCAGATAATACAAGCAATTATAGAGCACCAACCATTGATGCTTCTCAAGCTGGATATGGTTTATTTCAGTATAAATCTGATTACGACCAAGCTGGTAATAATGAATCCATAGTAAGAACTCTGTTGGCAGATGCTGACGATGGCGGAGAAGTAGAGATTAGCGTTTATTCATCCGATACTAATGTGTGGACTGATGCACAAATTGGATTAGGTACCGTTACTAGTAACGAGCAAGGTAAGGTTATATATCATATAGCAGATGGAGCTGTTAGAATTTGCGATACAAATATAACTAATGTTTCTACAGCTATTAAAAAATATGGATATGTAAAAGCTCAAGATAGATGGTTAAATTCAGCTGGGACAGCTCAGACTCCAGCTTCTTATGCTGGTGTTGCTGCTTGGTTATCCTCAGATGTTAAATTAAGTAAACCAACTAGAGGTTTTGTTTCTGAGCAAATATTTGGAACTGAAACTATGACTGGTGGAAATGAAACTACGCTTACCTCTAGCTCAGTTGGTGGTGCTCCTTTTGTAGATGCCATTGAAGATGAGTTAGAAGCTCATTGGATTGTAAAAGTCGGTGGTTCAGTAAGAGATTTAATAGACCATAGGGATAGTACAACTGTTCTTGATATGGGTGATACTACTCACGACAATCTTGCAACAAGTGTTTATAAAGTATATCCTCCGTCTGGAACTGGTTTCAATTTAAGTATAGTTCCTTCAGCTGGTGGCTCTTGGACTGCTGGAACATATGAGTTTGGAATAACTTTTGTTTATGATGGAAATCAAGAATCACTGGTAAAAGGATTGGCAAATACTATTTCAGTAAGTGCTAATGAAAAAATTACAGTTAATGTTTTAGCCACAGAAAGTGAGTCATCTGGAACAAGGTTTAATAGTCGAATAACTGGGGCGAGAATATACCACAGAATATCTGGAAGCGATGATGCTTGGACTTTATTTGGAGATGTAAACTTACGATACGGTTCTAGGTCTAGCTTAGATGGTGAATATTCATATTGGTCAGAAGAATATTCTAATTCACCATATATTTATTCTCCTTTTATAAGTTACTCGGAAAATATAGATACGTATGAATCTATAAATGGATTTAGCCCAGACTCTGCTTTCATATCAATAGGATTAAACGGAGAGAAATATCAAACTAGCGTTGTTAGTAATAGAAGAACTTTTATAGGAAATGTAAAATATACTAACGAGGAAGGTGAGCTTTTAAATAGAGGTGATACTATAAGGTATAGTGAAATAAACAAATTTGATACATTTCCAGAATTTAATTTTATAGATATAGGTGTTAATGATGGAGAAGAATTCATAAAGTTAGAAGCTTACGCTGATAGACTACTTGCTTTTAAAGAAAAAACTCTTTATGTTATTAACATAGGTGGAGGTTCTGATACACAATGGTTTTTAGAATCAGAGCATAAAAATATGGGAGTTGAATTTCACGCAGCTACTGTAAAAACAGACTTTGGTGTAGCTTGGGTTAATAAAAATGGTTTATTTTTTTATGATGGTAGTCAAATAAGAAATCTTCAAACTAAAATACACCAAACAGAAGATGTTGGAGAAATAAACTCTTGGAATAATTTTGTAAACAAAACATACATAGATACTATGATTGGATATGAGCCAAAAAGAAAACACTTAATTATTATTAAGGATGCTGGTTCTGATCAATATGATGGAAATAGTGGTGATGCTTTTATATATTCTTTTGAGACTAATAGTTTTTCATTTGTCGAAAATTTTGCTCCAGATGCAGTAAAAACTAATATGATAACAGATGCTTACAATAATTTGTCGGTAGGTACTGCGTTGGATGAAATAGAAACTTACGACGGCACTCCAGCTGCGTCACTTAGTGGAGGTGGTTTTGGAATTACTTTAAAGAATGATGATTTTGGATTACCTGGTGTTGTAAAAAAAGTTTATGGAATGACAGTAGAATATTCAAGCAGTCATACAAGCGGTTCAATTGATTTTAAGTATTATCATACTGACTCTGCAGGAACTAAGCAGGGAATAGCTAGTGCATTTACTCCTCCAGCTACGGCTGGTGATTTAGATGTATTTCAACAAGAGTTTAAAAACTCTGGAAGCTTAGCCCCAATATCTGCAAATTCATTTCAACCTCATTTTAGCTGTCATAATTTAGATGGTATTCATAAGGTGCATAGTGTTACAGTAGAATACAGACCAATAAAGAAAAGAATTACATAATGGCAATTGATAGAGAAAAAAGATTTTTATACAACTCAAAAGGTGTAGATACAAAACTACAAAAAGGTTTTCCAGCTAATTCTTCTGGAAATAATGGAGAACAAAGAGTTGTCAAAACACCAGATGGTAAGCTTAGGCTTTATAGAAAAGAGCTTGGTGCTTGGTATTATTTAGAATTTACAAGGAGTTAATATGACTTTAGCAGAAATAATGGCAGGATTGGGAGCTAGTCAAGCAGTTGGTAGGGCAAGCACTGGTGCTTTACTTACTCAAACTGCTCAAGGTGAAGCGAGAGATTTGCGTGATGCTCAAAGAAGACTAGCAGAGCAAGAAGCAGAAGCGGCAAGAAAAGCTGAAAGACGTGGAAAAAGATTAGGCGTTGGTAGAATGCTTGGAATGGCTGCTGGTGCTTTATTAGCATTGCCGACTGGAGGGTTAAGTCTTGCTGCTGGAGCTGCTTTAGGTAGTGGTGCTGGTCAACTTGCTGCTGGTGCATCTCAAAGAGGTGGTTATAAATTAGATAAAGTAAGCTCTGGACTAGGAGCAGGTATGTTTTTTAAAGGAGGAAGGGCAGATATTTCTAGCGCAGAAAGAGATACAAATAGATATATTAATGACGCTAATTCTAGTTTTGTTACTAATGCTCTAACTAATGTTGCTTCTGATTATCTTACTTTTTCAAGCTTAGGTAAATTAGGTGGAGCTGAAAAATACGGAGCTATAGCAGCTGGAGAAGGCGGTAGAGGAGAAGCTTTAAAGCAACTGCTTAAAGACAATGTATTTAATTTTGGTAAACCAACTGAAACAGCAATTTCATCTACTTTAGGTTCTAGCAGTTCTCTTGCAGGAGGATCGTTAAGCGGAGCAACTAATTCTGCATTAGAAAACTTTAGATTTGATAAAGGTTTTTACGGAGGCGGTTACGATGCTACAAACCTTGGAAACTTTGGGACTAGTTATTCTAAAAGAAATCTTTATAATCCATTATTTAGCGGGATGGGGGGTTAAAAATGTCATTCGAAGAATTATTAAAACAGGCTGGATTAGGAGATTACTCTCAGTATTTCTCACAAGATCCAACAAAAATATCATCAGCCTTAGGGTTAAAAGGTGAACAAGCTACTCAATTTGGTCAGTTTTTTCAACCTTTTGGTCAAGAACAGTTTATGGCAGCTCAAAAAGAAATTGGAGAAAGACAGGCTACTAGAACTGGATTTTTAGAAAGAGATTATTCATCTGGATTAGAACAATTGCAAGGTCAATATCAAACTGCATCTACTGGACTAGGTCAACAGTTAGGTCAAGCCACTAGTCAAATAGGTCAAGCTGCTGGTCAGGCTGGATTTTCTGGATCTGGTGCTACTGCAAAACAAATAGCTGAAAGTAGAAAAGTTGCTGGTCAGTCATTGCAAGATATAATGCAAAGAAGAAGTTCGCAACTAAGTTCTATGGAATTAGAAAGAGAGCGTGGGCTTTACGGAATAGAGCAGCAAAGAGGTACGGAGATGGCTGGATTAACTGGAACGCTACAAAATTATTTGCAAGGTATATTTGGAAGAGGTGAGCGATTATATGGGCTAGACCCAACTGGTGGAGGCACAATGAATCCTGGAGAAAGTGGATATGCAGGAATTTCGGGAACAGGAGCTCAAGGTATAGCTGGTCAACTAGGTCAATTAACTTAAGGAAAAAATTATGGCAAACAGATTTAATTATGAGTCACCATTAAACAGATTGTTGAGCGTTACAGTGCCTCAGTTTGTAAGCAAAGAGCGTGATAGAGAAGAAAGTTCTAGGCGTTTTGATAAGGAGATGGGTGTAGAAGCTGATGCAAGAAGACAACAGCAACTTAACTATCAACAAGAGCAAACATTTAGAAATAAAGAGTTTGATTTTAATGTATCTAGAGCTGAAAAATCAGATGACGCAGATTTTGATAGCAATTTAATATCTAGTCTTGATAGAGTAGGAAACCTAAATCAAAGAATGACAAGAGCTGAAAAAATATTACCTACATTAAGAACTGAATTTGGTAAAAATAACTTACAAGGTGTTATAGATTCTTCTAAAGATACTATTTCCAATCGAAAACTCATGCTAGACTCATATCTAGGAATGGGATTAATCAAAGATAATGAATATAATGTTATGCAAAGTAATATTGCTTCTAGTGGGTATGATAATATGAATACTCAAATAATTGGTCAAGCTATAAAACAATCAAATTTAGAAAACAATAGAGAGTGGAAGACTAATCAACTAGAGCTTGAATCAATTAATACTATGCTTACAATAGAAGCAAAAAATGTAGGTACAGCTTTATATGGAACTAAAGAAGCAAAAAACGAATTAAATTTAAAAATTAAACAATTAAATACTCGAAAAGATGAACTGTTAAAATTAATGAAGACTAATCAAAAAGCAGGAACCGAAGATAAGACTCCAGGAAGTGTAACCTTAGCTGGAGGTGGGACAATAACTGGCGGTCAGTATGATGGCTTTGTTCAAGGTACTACTGATGATTTACCTATTGAAGTTTGGTCTAGTTTAGAAATAGAAGATATAGAGGATTTAGAGCAAAAAAGAAAAGAATATACAGCTCAAGGCAAATCTAAGTTAAAAAATCTAATGGCAGATAATCCAGCATTAACTATAAAAGAAAAGGCTATACTAAGAAAAGCTGAATTAACCGAGAAGAGAAAGACAGATCTTAAAGAAGACGCTACTGGTAGAAGTACATTAAAAGGCTTTCTTGAAATGATGGGAAATTTAAAAGCTGGAGATAATCCGCAGACTCCTTTTAACCCTATGGGTTATTAACAATATATGCCTCAAACTAATCTAGAGAGAAGAAAAATACAGCTAGGAATGATTTCCCAGCCAGAAATTAAACAACCTCAAAATTTTGAGAATGAAGTATTTGATTGGCTTCCTGATTTTGTAAAGCAAGGATATAATCAATCTATAACTGGTATGGCTAGAGAAATAGCAATAGGTAAAAAACCTTTTGATATAGAAAATTATGAGCCTAAGGTATTAGAAGACATAGGATCTTCTGTCGTAAGCTTATTTATGCCAGCTGATTTTGCTATAACTTTTGCAACAGGAGGAGCAGGAGGTTTAGCCGTAAAAGCCGCAGCTAGTAGAGCTGGGACGATGGCTACAAAACAATTACTACGTTCTGGAGTATCTAAGAAAACTGTCAGGACTATAGTTCAAGGAGGAGCGCAAAGAGTAGTATCTGGAGCAACTGGATTTGGTTCTTATTCTGGAGTTGCTAGTGCATTAAGTCAACAAATAGAAAATTCAGATGTAGACTATGGAGATGTTCTTACTGAGTCAATGAAAGGTTCTATTTTAGGTGCGGTTACAGGTGGTATAGCTGCAAGAGGAATAGCTAAAGGTAGCAGTACAGCAGTAAAGATACTTCAAGAAGGAGCTGCTTTTGGAACTATTGCTCCTGCATTAGAAGGTGAATTCCCAACACCTCAAGACTATATTCATTCAGTAGGAACTATTATGGGATTAAGAGGTACAAATGCTTCCTTTTATTTAGCTAATAAACAAAGAAAAGGTCTTATAACAGAGAAGAGAAGAAAAGAATTAGAACCTTTAGCTGAGAGAGCATCAGCTGAACAAGTTAAAATGGAGATAGGTATAGAAAGAAAAGCTGATTTATACCAAAATAAAAACAATCCAAATGATAGTGTAAATATAGTTAGCGTTACAAAAAAAGATAACGTAACTAGGTTTAATTTAATAGATAAAGATGGAAAGAAAAGTTCTTTAAGAAAAGATTTATTTTATAAAAAATATACTACGTCAGAATCGAAAGATTTATTATTAGAAAAATATGATTTATATGAAGTTGAAAGTAATTATAGTTATAATGATAAACAGATAAGAAGAAAAGAAGCTATAAGAAGAATAGATGGTGAAGAGCCTAAGCAGTACGTTAGTAAAAAGGATATGACTAACACACATCTTAGTGAGTATGGTAAAATTATATCAGCTGATTATAGAATAAGAACACTAAAGAAAAGATATTTAGACTTAGCAGGCTTACCTCAGAAATCATTATTAGAACACGTTCTTCCTCCTAAGATGGTAGAGTTTATATTGCCAGCAAAAAGAAGAGGGAAGTCTTTACAGTCTAGAATTTTGTTAGACGGAATAGAAAAAACTGATTTAGCAACCAGACAAACTTTTGAAAGATATCAGAATAGAATAAGTTCTAACTTAGAAAAATTAGGAGAAGCAGATTTAAAAAGAGTTGCTAACTCTTTAGAGGGAAAAGAAAATTTAAGTCCAGACTTACAAGTAAAAGTAAATGAATCTAGAAAAATATTTAACGAGATGTATGAATATGCTAGGTCTAAAGGTATAAAAGTAGCTGATTATAGAGCAGACTATTTTCCTCAAATGATAAAGCGTTCTATATCTGATATTATTAGTAATGATTTTATGTCTATGGTTGGTAAAAGGTCTCAATTATTAGAGGGAGGATTAAGTGCAGATACAGTTAAGTCTTTAAATAATTTTATAAGACAAAGAGTCAATACTGAATTTAGTAAGCAATCTAAAAATGTAATGAGACACCTAGTTAATAAAGAAGGTATGACTTACTATGATGCTTATAAGCAATTGCAAAATGAATTATTTGTTCAACAGTTAAGTCCGTTTGGAAATTTAGAAAAATCAAGAAAATTTAAATTACCACAAGAAATTCTTGAAAGAGATGCTCTTAAGGTAATGACTTCTTATAATATGAAGCTTGCTAGAAGAGTAGAAGTTGCTTCAAAGTTTGGTTCTAAAGGAGAAAGAGCAGATAAATTGTTATCAGAAATTGCAGAGAAAAGCACATCAGAAGCTAGGGCTATGACTAATGTATGGCAATCTTTTACTGGCTTTATTGAGTCTGATCCTAGTAAAAATTATTCTCCTAACGCTAAAAGAATGTTTGAAAATGTTATGGCTTTTGAAATGGGTACTAAGATAGCTTTAGGTACAGCTACAATACCAAACTTAAGTCAGTTTGCTATATCAACAGCTTTAGAGGCAGGGTATTATAGAACTTTTAAAGGAGCTTTTAGGCTTTTTAATCCAGAAGTTAGGAAAAAACTTAAAGCATCTGGAGTTACTTATCATAACGCATTAGATGTTATACTAGGAACTGATTTAAATTTAAGGTCAGCAGACAGTATTAAACGCTCTCTTAGAGAAGTAGTTAAAAATCCAAAAGACTCCTTATTAAATATAGCAAGTGCATTAGCTTCTGCATCTGGATTTAAAAAAGTAAACTACTTAAATAATTTAGTTGCAGCATCTACTGCTGAAATATTTATAAAAGATTTACATAGAATATCAAATACTTCATCTATAAAAAGCAGAAGAAATTGGGCTAATAAAAATTTAAAAAGATTTGATATAGACCCTAATAAAAATATATCTCCCGAAGCTTTATCTTCTGGAATGTTTAAGTTTGCTAGAGATAGTCAATTACAAAAAAACATTCTTGCCGATCCTATATTTTTTAACAATCCGAAATGGAGACCTTGGATAATATTTAAAAGATTTGGATATAAGCAAGCTAATTATTTATCAGAGACTATGGGTAGAGAATTAAGAGCTGGTAATGCTTTTGCTTTATTAAGGCTTGGTATTGGTGGTGTTGCTGGTGGAGCTGCTGTTTCAAAAATGAGAGAAATGTACATCGAGTTCCTTACAGGAGAAAAAACATTTAGAGAGAACACGGAAGGTATAGAATTTATAAAAGATAATATGTTAGCTGTTGGTGGTATGGGAATTCTTGGAGATTTATTAGCTGCTGAAGACTTAGTCTCTGCTTTAAAATTTACAATTACTCCAGTAATGTTAAGTGATTTAGATAAAGTTACAGATGGATTAGTTGCTTTGCAAAAAAACATAGATACATTTGGGATAGGAGAGATAGCTATAAGACGTAGTGTTAAACCAATAGCCTCTATCTTTGGTACTATTCCATCAAGAGGTTTATCTAAACTGCAAACACCAACTCAAAAAATAGAAACTCTAAAGCAAAGAAAATCTAAAATAAAATCTAAATTATTAGATTTACTTATAGAAGGAAAGAGTGATTTGGTTATAAAGAATATAAAGCAATGGAACTCTAAGTTTCCAGAAGTCCCTATTACTGGAGATGATATTAATTATAGTGTTGCGTATGAGAGAATCATAAGAAAAAGAACAAAAATTTATCAAGAAAAAGCTATGCTTAGAATGGAAAAAAATAAATGAAAAAAATAATTAAGGGAGTCAGCATTGCATCTTTAAATAAAAGACAGCAGACATCTATGTCTAGACATTCTAAACATCATACTGCTAAACATTTAAAGTCAATGGTTTCATCCATGAAAAAAGGTAAAACTTTTACCCAGTCCCATAAAATAGCTATGAAGAAAGTAGGTAAATAATATGCCTAAACCTAAATCTCCTGCTTGGACAAGAAAAGCTGGAAAGAATCCTAAAGGTGGTTTAAATGCCAAGGGAAGAGCCTCTTATAAAAAAGGTACATTAAAAGCTCCTGTTAAAAGTGGAGACAATCCAAGAAGAGCATCTTTTCTAGCCCGAATGGGTGGTATGCCTGGCCCTGAAAGAAAGAATGGTAAAAAAACAAGGTTGTTATTATCATTGAATGCTTGGGGTGCGAGTAGTAAAGCAGACGCAAAGAAAAAAGCTGCTGGAATATCTAGAAGAAACAAAGCTAAGAAAAATAAAAAGAAAAAATAATAATAATGGCTAAACAAAAAAAAGTAAGCTGGATGTATGGTGGCAAAAAATATAGTGGAACTTATATTAGAGAAACTAAAAAAGCTATATTTGCTAGAACTACTAATGGTAAAATTAAAAAGATTATAAAGAAGAAGTGAATCCAGAAAACACATTGCTAGGGTTACTTACTGGTGGTAGATACACTCAGTCATCGGACTTACCAACTGCTAGACAGGTTGGAAGTAGTGCAATAGATAGTATCATAGAGTCTGATAATAAAAGAAAAAGTAAAGTTCTTTTTGAGTCTGGTAAAAATATATTTGGAAAACCAACCAAAGAGTTTACCCAGGGAGACTTAGATGATTTAATATCTGGATTTGCTGGAACTACAAAGCCAATAATGTCTAAACTTGGCTTATCTAAAAAAGTTCCTAGAAATCCTTTGTACCACATAACAGATATGAAAAATATAAAATCAATACTAGCCGAAGGAATATTACCAAAAGGGGGTAGCGTTTCTTTTACAAGAGACCCTAATTTAAAAGAAGTTTATGGAATTGGGAAAAAGAAAGTACAGCTATTAGTAGATAAAAATCAGGTAGAAAAATATGCTGGTAAAAAGTTATCTCCATATCAATATGTTGGTGGGAGACCCGAAGGAAAAGGCGGATTACGTTTTGAAGCTGAAGAGCGACTAACGGGAGAAGGGCTTGGTGCTACGCTAGCATCCTTCGGTTATAGTACTCCCAGCTCCTTTATAAAAGCAATAAGATTAAGAGACCTAGATAATTTTCCTAGACATCCTTCTGTAAAGTTCTCTCGTGAGATGAAATTAAAACAAGATGCTGAATTAGCAGAATTAATAAAGGATGCAACTAAAAAATACATTCCTATAGTAACAGATAAAAAATATAAAAAGAATATAGAAAAATTAATTGACAAAATTACTGGTGTATCAGATAAGGGTTACCTTAAAGAAAATATAAATTATATAGGTAAGAACACATCATGGTGGCGATAAGTAATGCCTAATAAGGAAGCTAAAAACAGAAAAAGAAATCGTTTAAAATTAGCGATACAGAATAAGCGTAGAAAAAGAGAAATGAAAAAATTACAAAAGGAAAAAAGCAATGAATGAAGAACTAATGTCATTAATAAAATCTATGGCACAAACTGGAGCAGGAGGACTTTTAGGTATGGGTACGTCTCCTACAATTTTTCAAGACCTAAAAACTGCAGCTGGACTGCCTCAACAGATTAAAGATAGAGCTAGTGGGAAAAAAACATATCGGGAATTTTTAGCTGAAGATTCTAAAGGAATGACTAACCAGGAAAGGATGGGCATGACTTTAGAAGAATTTTTAAAAGAAATGACAGAACAATATAAAAAATCTCCACGCTTACAAGAAAAACCAGAAGCTGCTAAATCTATAGATGATATTATAAACCAATCTGATATGGTTGAATTTTTATCTAAAGCTATGGCAGATAAAACTAATGTAGACTCTAGTGAAATGCCTATGGGAGCGGATATAACTAAGTACTCTTCAGATGATCCACTAGATTTATTATTTAAAATGCAAAACAATCAAAGAAGAGAGCCTTCAAATATAGAAGGCTTAATGAAAATATTAGAAGATTTAAGTAAGGCTAAACCACGGACTTCATAAATAAAAAGAGGAGCGCAAGCGGAAATAAACCTACGCCCCTCTAGCTACGCACACAGTAGATGAACTACTAAATTTTTCTCTCTCTTATTGCTTTTTTCTCTCTCTCCCTCCTGAGTTGGGAGGGCTTAGTGTAAAATCTTCGCTCTTCCAACTCTATTAGGAGTCCAGATTCTCTCACTTTCTTTTTAAATTCTGACAGCATCTTACCTATCTCTTTATTTTTTGTCTTCTTCACTAATATCATTTAATCTCCAAGTTTTTTCATATTCTTTTACAGCCCAATTCTCTGCTTTAATTTCCCATTTATTATCTTTATAATAATCTCTATTACAATAGACAGCTACGTTCCCAGCTTGAGCATACTTTTTAATAAACTTTCTAATACCAATTCTACGAGCATCAATAGCGTGCTTACCTTCATGCAGCACAGTCATTACAAAGTCTTTAGGGTCTGGGTTCTCTTCATTTATATCTCTAAGTATAATCTTATCTTCTTCTGCTAAATACATACCCTTAACATCTAGTGTCTTAGACATTACTACAGTAGGATAAATATTATACTTACCTAAAATTGATTTAGCTATTATATTACGCAATTACAATCTCCGATTCTTGTACTAATAGTTTTTTATTTCTTTCATGTTCAGTAGCATCTATTATATCGTCAAACAATTTACAACTGTCTCCAGAGTAACCCATCTCTACCGAGCCTGGTGTTCCATATCTATTCTTAGATACTATAAGCATCATTTCGTTTGGCATCCATATTCTACCATTAGAATCTTCTGCACCAAATCTAGACACATAAGGATAATGAGTGAACACTACCATCTCAGCATCTTGCTCTAGTGAACCAGACTCTGCTAGGTCAGATAACCTAGGAGTAGAATCAATTCTATGTTCTATATTCCTGTTTAACTGCGATACTAATATGATACACATATCATGACCTTTAGCTAACCATTTATACCTCATAGTTGTTTCCCTAATCTTATGTCTTAGGTCTCTATTGTCGTTAGATGGAAACTCTATAAGTCCTATATGATCATCAATAACAACATCTGGTTTTAATCTTTTTATTTCACTAAATGTTTCACTCATATCTCTAATAGAGTCATACATAAATAAATTATCTTTATAGTTCTTTCTAATATATTCCATAGCTCTTTCTACTTCTGGCTTAACGGTCTTATCTCCATGCCTAAGACCTCTATATGATATAGTATCTGATTCCATAGCTATAAATTTCTTCATCATTTCTACATTTGGCATCTCACGATTGAACATCATTACTTTTTTGCCAGATAATACTAGCTGCCTAGCCATATTAGCTACCACCGTAGTCTTTCCATTGGCTGGTCTACCAGCTACAATAGTTATTTCACCCCTAGTCATTCCATGTACAACAGAATCTAATTTACCTAGTCCTGTTTTTATAATTCCTTTACTATTAAATATAGAATCACTTGTTTCGTCAAGTAAATTATCTATATTAAAATCATTCTTAGATGGTCTTAGATTTATTAAGTTACTAGAATCTGTATTCACTTGATTTATAAGAGAATCCATATCTACTGAATTATCTTCTGCATTCTTTATTATAGTATGAGAATGCTTTACCATTTCCCTTCTTAACCAATGCTCATGCATTAGTCTAGCATAGTACTCTGCTCTAGATGTTGTAGCTTCTTTAGTACATATAGTTGTTATCTCATAAGTAACTTGTCTGGTTTGATAATTCTTAGAAGGAAAGTTGTGGGATACAGTTAACATATCTATATCCTCTCCCTTTTCCTCTAATCTCTTTACTGTCTTCCATATATCTCTGTTAAAATCATTGTAAAAAACATCGTCAGTTTCTATCCATCTCTTGACAATATCAATATTACTTGGCTTGTTTATAACTGAGAATAATACAGCTTCCTCTATTTCTACGTTATGCATATTTCCTCTAATCTATTTTTGGTGGCACTCTATCCATTGATAGGTACTCATGTCTTTTCCTAGCAGACTTACTAGAATTATTATTAATAATAATAGCAGATAGATATTTTAATCCCTTGCCCTCTTTAGGAGCGTTAGATTTTAAATAATTATTGATAGACATTATAACCATATCGTTATCACATTTATCTATCTCAGATAAGAATCCATATATATGAGAATCATTTAGTTTTAAATCTCTAGATGAGTCAACTGTTTCTATACTTGTATCTATTAATAGTAAAGCTTCTTTACTATAAGACATTCTTTTCTTTTCTATCTGCTTAGTATAAGTCTGTTTCTTTACTGTGCTGCCACAGGTTGGGCATTTTGATTTTGGCATTCTAAGCAATCCTCTTTTTCCATAGGTACATTACAAAATACATCGTTAGCAAGGTACTCTACATATAATTCAGCTCTATCTCTATATTCATGGTATGCTCTTTTGCACTTACTGCATCGTCTAGGGATAGACATACTATTAGCATTAAAATTTGTATTACTAGTAATACCTTTGATTTTATTATCTTGAACTAATTTATCTAAGTCAAACCATTCATCATCAAAATAATACAAAAGAGTCTCTATAAAAGCATAGTGTTTTACCATAGCATCTCTACTATAATCAGCACCATTTGCTCTAGTCTCTAACACTCTCTTTATACTAGAAGAGATACTTATTTTGCCAGCTCTAACCAATCTTCGTACTTCTGGATCACATAGATTTGCCCTCGGTCTTCCTTTACTATCTGAATGTCTACTTCGTCTGTTGGCTTCAGCCATTTAGCTACTCTCTTTCTAACTTTACATTGTGCTTTATATTTATCTATAAGCAAGTCTACTTCTGCTGTCTCTCCAAGAGACCTACCATCAGAACCCCAGGCTCGCTTAGATTTAAATCCTTTTTCTTTTGCTATATCAACACATTCTCTTTCAAATCTGTTGCCTTTTTGTTTACTTTTACTAGGCATAATATTATTGAGAACCACAATTACAAGGCTTGTGTGTCTCTGTATTCCTTTCTATCCAGAATCTATAGTCTGGTTCAGAGTTATTGTAATACCTATAACAGTCTACGCACATCAATAGATGCTTAGGATCTTCTCTGCAGCACAAAAGAACTGCAGTCCAGTATTGACTCCAATCTGTTTTGCAAATAGAACAACTATGTGGTAGCCTCGTCTTTTTCAAGAACCGCATCTCTCTTGGTTTCATCTTTCATTTTCTCCGTTTTGGCTTCCATAAACTTAGCCAGTTTTTTGGTATCTTTCTTCATTTCTAAATAGTTTTCTAAAAGAATGCGAAGAGTATCTATAGTGTAACTATGCGAGGCTACCATATTATATACTGTTTGCAAATCTCCAGTTAACTCTTTGACTGTGGGTTTTTTTCTTTTATTTTTCATAATTTTTAGGTGGAGAGTGTCGCCAAACCTAGTATCACTTTTTCTATCAACAACCAAACCACCACCAAAAAGACCTTTCGTTAGTTTAGTTTTAATAGAATTTTTATTATACTCTCTCCACCAATTCTGTTAGCTCATCAAGAATATGATTCTTCAAGCCCGTAGAATTTTTTAGATTTTTTAAATCTTTCATATCTCTTTCTGAGTTTAAATAATAATAGTTTATCTTCTCTTGTAGAAAGGTCGTATATTGGGACTTTCGGTGCAACCTCTCTTTTGATTTCGACCATTTCATTAATGCCCTTCTCCCATCCCATTAGATTGCACATTCTTTCCTCTATCTCTATCCACTTCTCTACTTGCATTATTATAACGCTCCTTATTATTAACTATGAGACCACGTTTCTCTGCGTGTCTCCATATAAATTTAATAAAATCGTCTATATCTTCTTGAAGCGTATCATCACCTCTTTCTATGTATATAGATTCTATATCATCTACCATTTTAAATTTCATAAATAAATACTCCTAATTACTTCAGAAACTACGTTAGTTGTTACTGCATTACCAAGACATTTATACCTCTGAGTATCAGATAATCCTTCAGTCCATCCGTCTGGAAAACCTTGCAATCTCTCACATTCTGTTGGAGTTAATCTTCTTATCTTTGAGTTCTGTAATGTATGCTGTTGCATACCAGTATCTAGTGTTTGAGCTATACCTCTGCCAACTCTACCTCGCCTGGTTTTAGAACTAGGAACAGATAGATTAATACTGTCTCCTTCTTGAGCTATAGCATAGCCTTTCTTAGTGGCTTCCATCACCTTAACCTTGGTAGCTCCAGTTCTTTGACCCATATTGTCAAACCCTTTATAATAATTAGCATCTAAACAACTAGAGGTATCGCTAAGAATAACCTCTCCGTTTTTAACCCTAACTCCTACTTTATATAATCCAGTCTTAGCTCCTACTCCTCCACCTACAGCTTTTATTGTAGTGGATATACCTTTCTGATCGTATACCCTATATGCTTGAGACATATTACTAGTAAGTTCTATCGGTCTGTTCTCTTTATTATTCTTTTCAATGACTTGTCCGATAGGAAATACTTTTTCTCTACCTCTTCCTCTAAGATGTCCGACAAGATAGATTCTTTCCCTATTTTGAGGGACTCCGAAGTTCTTACTATTAAGTAGTTCCCATTGCACCATATACCCAATGTCGGAGAGAACCCTAAGGATTGTCTGGAAAGTCCTTCCAGAGTCATGAGAAAATAAACCTCGTACATTCTCGAGTACAAAATGTCTGGGTTTTTTGTGGCTGAGAATCCGTGCGATATCAAAAAATAGAGTACCTCTCGTCTCTTTAAATCCGAGTCTTTTTCCAGCAATGCTGAAAGCTTGACAAGGAAATCCTCCAACGAGGAGGTCGAAGTCGGGAAGTTCTCTCTCATTAATGTTTGTTGCGTCTCCATAGTTATTAACACCTTTAAAATTCCTTTCATATATTTGTGTTGCGTACTTATCTATTTCCGAATAGCCTACAAATTCAGCATTCGGAATAGTATTTTTTATTCCTAGCTCAAATCCTCCTATACCAGAGAACATTGAGAATACTTTCATCTATTATCTCCTATTCTATTATGATTGCAGCTAGACTAATTTCCTGTAGCCTCAGCTTCAGCTATGTTATACCAAACCTTCTCTCCATAATCATCATCTTCTTCGAGACATTCTTGGCATTTATCTTCTTCGAATTTTACATCATCTTCGTTATATAATTCTTCACATTCTTTACAAATTTTATTACTCATAGTAACTCCATATTAAGGAAAAGGGGTGCAGAAAAACAAATAACTACACCCCTATCATCATGAACACAACTAACTAACTAAAAAGGTAAGTCATCTAGCTTTCTCTTTTGACCATCCCAGGTAAAAATCGCTCCAGCTTTTGGAGTGGTTCTCTTGTTACCTTGGTTGTCTGTCCACTCATCGTGAAAGACCTCTAGGGTAACAGGCATACCAACGATATCACTCTCGTCTACATTAGGTAGAAAAAATTTACCCTCGTTATCTGCTTCCGTTTTAACACCAAATGATTCAATTAGCTCCATATAGGATTTATTAGAACCACTATTTTCTTCTAAGTTAGGGTATATAGATTTGTCAGGTGCTTTAAATCTAAAGAAACCTTTAGACCTAACCTCTTTACCTACAAAATTCTTACCATTTACTTCTTTTCCGTCTACATCATATACACTATCCGCATTCTCTTCAGCGACTTCGAACTTAACCTCGTATACATCTGCTAAGAACTTACCTCTAACTACTAAGTTTTCTTTTATTATAAGTTCCTTAGCATAGGCTTTGTACGTTCCTACAGGCATAACTCCAGAGAAGTCTGCTGATGGATCATACCAAGCCTTAGAGGAAGAGTCTGAGTCTAAGATTGTTGCAACATCACTCATTATTTTCTGTCTCCTTTTGTTTAATAAAATCGTTTAACCTAGCTTTTATAGACACTAGATTCTTTTTGTTTATCTGACCACTATTTAATTGAGTTACTACCTTCGCAATTAAATTACTGTCTTTAGTAGCTTCAACTAACTCTGTAACTTCTTCTATTGTCTTGTCATCAAGAATACTATCTGGCAAGTCTTCTCCAGCAAATATATATAGACCTAAACCATGTAACGCAATTGCTTTAGCTAAACATCTCTGTATAGAGGTATTAACTTGGAAAGCATCTGGTGTTTTGATAGGTCTATTTCTATTATCTAAGACTGGGTGAACTTGCTCTCTAGGTATTCCATTAACAGTAACAGATACTTTTACAAAGCATCCAGCATCTGTCTGCATGTAAGGCTGTCTACTACCTTCTATACCCCACTCGTGGACTGTCCACGTAGCATCTGGAGCTACTCTAAGTAATTCTCTAACTGCCCAAGCCCAACTAAGATAGGTGAATGCACCTTTCTTTTCTGACTTAGCAGAGACATCTACTTTATCTAGTATTTTAAATACATTATCTTCCATATATATCCTTTAGTTAATGTGTGGACATAGGTGTCTTACGTCACAATATCTCTCGCACTTGATACCATTCCACGTTTCTGTTTCATTGCATTTTTCTGGAGTAGTTTTACTTTCTAAAGCTTCTACTAATCTATTTCTTTTCTCTACAAAGAAATCCAGTAGGTGGTCGTTATGTATATAAGGAACTTCTACCAGGTAGATATTTCTTTCTATACCTCTATCTCTAGCAACAGCTATACCACCATCTCTAACTGTCATCTGCACATACATCTTATCTACTTGTTTACCTGTAGATTCTAACATATATCTATACATATTTATCTGCCAAGACCAGTCTCCAAAGTCTGCTTTCTCTGGATTCCTAAAGTATTTTTTTACTTTCTTAGGTGTTCCAGCAGCTCCCCACCTTCCACTTCTCTTATATAATGCACCACTCGGATCAGGCTCTAAATAGAAATCCATACCTAGTATCTGAGAGGCTTTATAAGAGCCAGTGTTTTTATAGTCTATCAAACAGTTTGTGTTTGAATCATACAAGTCTACAATTCCTGTAATATCTATTCCCTCTAGCGATATCTCTGCTTCGCTCTTATCTGCATTATCCTCTAACTTCTTATGATGTAGAGTTCCTGCAAGAGAGAATGCATATTCTTGTGGATTGATATTGTATGTCTCAGTCCTTTGTAGATATGCTTGACAAGTACCACTTATAAGCTCTGTCACCGATGGCTTTCTATCTGGGTCTCGCTGCTTAGACATTTCTTTAAGAGCAGTAGGGTATACTCCCATACGCTCTATGTCTAGCTTTTTATTTTCTAACGCATCCTCAAAAGAGATAGTATCTCCTTCTGGATATTTAAATCCTATAGCTGGCATTTACTCTCCTATTTATTTTGTTTGTTATTATTCCCATATCCTTGCTATTCTTCTTAGAAAACCAAGACTCGCTCCAAACCCAAAGGCTACTCCAGCAATCTCTAAATTTCCAAAGTATAAAGCGAATGAACATAGTATGTATGCAGTAAATCTAAATACACCATATATAGAGAAATCATTTTTAGACTCTCTTCTACTTTTATCAATTATCATTTAAATTCCTCTACTCTTACTTTTTTAATAAGTTTATAATCTGCATTCTCAAACTCTAAGAACTCAATAACTCTTGGATAGTTAAACAATGACTTTGCTCTATTCTCTCTAATCTTTTTAAGCTTCTCTCCATCTCTTTTAAATGGGTGGAGTTTATTATCTAATCCTCTCTTAGTAGGATGATATTTTCCATTGTCATCTTTTTTAATTAGAGGGTTATCTCCTCCTCTAAGTCTACATAGGCTAGTGTTCCAGTAACCTTGATAGTCTCTTCTAAGCTTCCATCTACCACCTTCCCACTTAGATTCTATCGCCCAACCTCCATGTGAACCTTTCTTTACAGACTTCATTAGTCTATTCATCTCTGAGAATTTTAATGGCTCTTTCTCTAACCAGTTAATTAAGTACGTTGATTTGTTCATTCTATACACCTTCCTTTAGATTCATTGTGTCAGCTAAAGAGTTAATGAGTCTCATTATCTCTATTCTAATTCTAGCTGCATCTAATACATCTATCTTATCTAGCTGTAGATTCAGCTTTTTCATAGAACTTCTAACACTATTCTCTGAACTTGAATCCAGAGAACTATTTTTTAATTGATTCATTTATTTCCTTTTATCTTGTTTGAAATTACCATTGATTTACTAATAAATACAAGAAAAATAATCTTTTTCATTGACAATTTTAGATAAACCACTTATCTTGTTAATAGTCCCCCAAGGTTAGCTAGATATACTATACACTATATTCAAGTACTTCATAGTCCTCTGCTTTATTCTTATCGTAGAACTTAGCCATCCTCTGATCAACATATTCTCTAACATCACTATCTAACCTTAAGTACTTGAAGAACTCTTCATAGGTAAGGTCTCTGTTTATTAGTATATCTAGAATCTCAGCACTTCTATATGCAGATACACCTCCTTTAGATATCTCTATACCTGTATCTACTATAGCTGTACATATCTTAGTCCAATTAAGTATCTTATCTTGATTGATAGTACCAGAGTGATATCTAAACTCTACAGAGCCATTGATTATTCTAGAGTGCATATTCATACCACAGTATCTAGAATCATTGTACTTCTCCATAGATGGGTCTACACCCCAAGAGTTATACCAAGCATCTATGAATTCATCATTAGACTCTATTGCAAGTATATCTGACCTAGACATAGGTATCCTTCTACACCATCTACCATTGTCTCTAGAAGGTGGTAACATCTTGTAGATTACATCTTGTACAGCCTTACCTAGTAATAGAATATGTTTGAGCTGCTTCCATTCACAGTCTCTAGCGTCTACGTGTACGTGTAAACCACAGCTTCTATTAACATCAAAGTCTGAAGAAAGGTATTCAGTTAGATTTGCTATACGATTATATAGTTCATCTCCATTAGAAGGATTCCTCATCACCCACTCTACACCACTACCTCCCTCTCCTCTATCTATACTGCCATCATGGACTGGTCTAAACGTCTCTGGGTGATTAGTATCTTCACAATCCCAGTAATTCCATTCTTTTGTAATGGTTTCTACTTCTAGACCTACTAACCTCATAGATTTGATAATACGATTAGACCTAGCATCTTCTCCCATATTTCTCTGAGAGTAACTATCTAAGTCTACTTCCTCTTCTCCTTGGTAACATTGTTCGCAGTAATACTCTTCATTAGAATCACTCCAATGTAATTCATCTCTAGTGTGTTCTAATTCGCAAGTATCACACGTAGAGTAAATTTCATAGTAGCAATCTTCACAGTAGGAATCACCATTCTCCGTAAGACGAAGGTAATTAGACTCTGACCACATAGAGCAACCACAGTCATCGCATTGGTATATATCCTCCTGGCAAGAATCACATAGAAATTCCTTAGTCTCTCCATCTACTTCTATAGATTCTTGATAGTCATCAGTAATTTCTTCACAAGAGGAACATATCACCTCATCTGGTTTTACTTCTGCAGATGTATTATGGTTAACAGAATGTGTTGTTCCATTAGTATCTGTGTATACATTTGGTGGCATACATCCTCCTAAGCTATTGCGTAGTTAGCAGTTATCATATAGAAAGCCATATAGTTAATCTCTCTAAGCCAACCTATTCTTTTAAGAGTCTTGTATATACTCTCTGGCTCTACTGATTCTACTATTATGCCTTCTTGTTGTTCTATCTGCTTGGCTACATAGTTAAGATAAGACTCAAATGAATCTGTATCTACAAAAGGATTGTTCTTAGCTTTCTTATAGAGTTTCTTCATTACATATAATTTAGATTTTACACGTATTGGATTCTCTATACCAACTACTATCGCTGATCGCTTCTTCTTAGATGAAACAAGTTTGTCTATCATCATCAGACTCTCTCCTTCCATTAACATCTACTATTTTAGAGGTATCATACTCGTAGCAGCTACTACATATATAACAGCCATGAGTCTTAATAGGGTTGTCTGCCCATTCTCCACAGTATCCACAATCTATTCCCTCTTCATACTCTCTTTTAGAGATATTCTTTCTTACATTGTACTCACAGTCTACACATATATACTCTCTAGTATCTGCATTGTAGATTATATCCCACCATGCTGTATGATTGTTACATACATCACAGTCTTTATCTCTAGAGTCTGTGCCGAAGCTATCATTATAACTACTAAACTCGTTATAGTGTCCTCCGAAGTAATTAGTCTCTAACATATAGTTAGATGCTATTACATTTGTATCATACGACTTCTTAGTGAAGTTCATCTTTCTATTAAACTTACTAGTATCTATAGTATATAGAGTATCATTCTTCAACTCATGTATATCCATAGATATTTCTGTACCTTTAATAGATTCTTCTAGAATGTCTTGTGTAGAGGCATAGAGCAATACTCTAGCTTCTTTCCAATAGCCAAAATAACAAGGTCTACCTTTCTCTTTTAATAGATGTAGTATATCTCTATTATCCTTATTCCAGGCGAGTGCGTAGTCTCCGTATATTTCATCTAGACATTCTTGAAGGTTATTATTGGAATTAAATAGAGCAAATACAGCCTGAGAATCTACTTCGTAAACTTCTTTTTTGTTTACAGAGATATCTGTATGGTTATGTATTATTCCATTATGAGTTCCAATCACAGAGCCAATGTGGAAGGGGTGAGCATTTTCCAGAGTTATCTTTCCGTGGGTCTTCCATCTAGTATGTCCCAATACTACAGATGTCTCTGGGGTGAGCTCTTCTATGATCGTATCCCAATCTCTATGCTTGACAAGATTACTTGACTTTTTTAGAGACTTGAATACCATAGGGTTCTTCCCATTACTAATAAAAGCAAGTCCTGTAGAGTGTTCACCTCTAACTACTGATAGTGCAGTAAGCTTAGTTAGAACTCTCTCCAGTTGCTTTAACTCGTACTCTGTTTGTGCGTTTTTCTTTTTGGCTATGCCAAATATTCCACACATATTTCCTTCTTTCTAGTTGTTAGAATACTATCATATATATTCCTCTATATCCAATAATATTCTAGGTTATCTGGTTCATTCCAACCATACCTTGAATAGAACTTAAAGTCCTTTCTAAGTAGGTTGCTTCTATGAGATGCGTGTAGCTTTTCTTTTCCTAGCCAATGTGGCATCTCTACGTTCTCCGAGACTCCTATCATTTCCATAGTATTGTTGTAGCCTCTGAGAATCCATTCCTCTATCATTTTATTCTTGTAGAGGAGCAGAGCCTCTTCGTAGCCTTTCCACATAGTCACAGCTGGGTGATTAAGCCACCCTCTATAGCTTCTACCTGATTTCGTAGGTACTCCAGATAGAGCGTTAAATATTTGTAGAGCTTCGACTCTCTGTTTACCTAAACGTCTGTAGTCTAAGGACTGTGCAGAGAGAGTGAAGTCTTTATATGGCAGGAACGTTTGCATCTTCTCCCACCCATACATTCATAATAAGTTCTCTATCATGTGCATCTATGAATCTAATAACACCTATAGAAATTTTATCATTATCATTTCTCGTCTCTAGCTTTACTGACTTAATCTCTGTTATACCTTTAGAGGCTAGTAATGTGTAGATAGCCGAGTTTATAGTTTTAGTATCCATTTATTTTCTCCATATGTTATCTCTAATCCACCACCTCATAGTATTGTACACATATAGAAACATAGTTCCTATGAATGCACCAAATACATACACAGTATGTAGAAGTCCGTGTCCCTCTCCACACCAGCCGATCAGATGTTTTAGTGTCTCTATCATTCTTTATCTCTTTGTATTAATCTATCTATAATAGAACTGATATAATTAGGCTTTGCTCTATCTCTAAATTTCTTTGGGATAAATAATTTATTATCTTTCTTGAAATATTTACATAGGCTGCGCATCAATTTCTCTGTATCTGCTACATATAGACTGCCTAGTCTAGAGCCACTGTCTCTTATGATGTCGGCTATCTCTTCATAGTTTGATCTAGTCATTTACTTTCTCCTTTATTTTCTAAATATTTCAGCTCTTACTTTCTCTGTATAAAATATTGCTACAATTCTTCTCAAGCTATAATTTTTTAACTTACTCTTAGGTGTATTAAACCTACGTTGTAACCACGCTCTACCTTGTTCTAGTGTCTCTGGTGGGTATGCTGTATTATAATAGTTTCTACTCATAGAGCAATCTTTCATTACTTAACCACCCATAGAGAGCTTCTTCTGCTCTGAATAAGTGCTCATAGACTTCTGTATGTCTCTCTAATGGAACTTCGTAACCTCTACCAGTAATCTCTATATAACCTATAAAGCTACGTTTAGAGTACGAGTTAAAGCAATTAGAGTATATATATACCCAGCCTACTCTATCTTCTAGGAACTCAGCAGCTAGATTGCTTTGCGTAGAGTGCAATCTCTTTCTAGTTGCTTTCCATTTCTCTATAGGTACATTTTCTCTGATATTTCTATCTCTACATTGGCATTTGTTTTTACTACAACTCATAGTCTCTACCTCTTTTGTTCATTGTTAGTTTAATCTGTTTACCAGGTTCTTTCGTCTCTAAGTATTGGTCGTAAAATTTTGGGGTCGTGTCTCTTGACCTCTGATTTGATAGGCTTAAGAGGTTGTCTACGATGTAGTTTTCTATTATACTTAGTTAAGTAACTAAGCTCTGTCTCTCTATCTCTAATCTTGTTATTATGTTTAGACAGTGTCTCTACTGTCTGCATTCTCTCTTCTGCATCTAGAACTAGTCTTGCTAGTCTCCAGTGATTTACTCTATGAACTGAGCCACTATTTCTATTGGTTATCTCTAACACGTCAATCTCGTTATAAACCAGGTTTCGTAGAAATAATATATGCTCTATTAAGTCTTGACTTCTACTAGCTGTTTTGATCAGACCACCATTTAAGTAGAGGTGCCATTTCTTAGAGAGGTACTCAATTTCTATAGGTAGAATTTCTCTATGATTATTATTAGCTGCCATAATTAAATTTCTCTGTAATTTGTTTAATAGATAGTAATTTTATATAGAAAAAAGCCCTTATTTCTAAGGGCTTTAATCTCTCCTAGTTCCTATTTTTCTACCTCCTTTTTTATTGTATCTAAAATTTCATCTACTTTGCTAGGTACTTCTAACTTCTTGCCGTCTTTATCAAAATAGACAGTAACAGATTTAGCGTTAATAGTAAATTCCTTTACTCTACGCTCTACTCTGACTACTTTGTCAGCTAGTAAAGACATTGCTTTAGTTTCTGACTTGTTATAGCTAGTAGGCTCATAGTTAAAAGAAGTTAATTTAGCAACTTCAGATTCAGATATTCTATACTGTTCCACGTTCTTAGAGTCTGAACAAAAGTGGATATGCTTCTGGCGTTCTTTTGTTTCTACTATGACAAGTTCACCAGATTCAATAGATTTATCTAGTTCGATTACCTTATCATTCCAGCCCATAGAAATCAACTGTCTTTTCATCTCTGCTAGTTCTTTATTTGTTTTTTGTAACATGATATTTTCTTTCCTTTGTTTCATTGTTAGTTAAGTACCTCCTTTCTACCACAAACTTGACCAGGGAGCATAATGAGAATGAGTCTCATTAGTATTAGTGAGCGTTTGGGATTTGGGGAGGTTGTTCATTTGATAGAATTTACAAATAATCTAGATAGTATCAAAGCAATAAAAACAGGTTGACAGCGTGTAAGCGTTATGAGCGTTATGGTCTGAAATCCTGGGCGTACTTAAGAGGAATGTACTGCTAAAAATATATATTATGCAAGTGTTATTTTGATCTGTGATAATGAGACTCAATCTCAGTTGAGCTAGGTGCTAATGATAATGAGACCTAATAACAATTGCACTTTTTTCAACCTAATAATGAGACTCAGTATCAATAGGCGAGGGGGGGGTGTCGGGGAGAGAAAGGAAAGCACACAAAGTAGAGTAATTTTACACAATTTAAGAGTGTATATTTCTTTTCTATAGAATATAGGGTATAAGTCTTACATAGGAATAGTCTTATTTGTCCCAAATTCATACCAAATCAGAGGTTTTTTCATTTCTTCTAGTATACATACCAACTTCTTAGTTTTCATACTAAATTGGGCGTTCTACAAGCTCCCATTTTTCATGTATATTACACCAATTGCTTTTATTAACAATAACATTGCTATAGATGTGTTGTTTTCCACTGATATCATTTAGAGTAATTGGATGGTGGCTGCATCCGTTTGTAAAGAACCACACAAAGAAAATTTTTTTCATTTTAAGTTTTTCTTAACCTTTTCTTTTTTTTTAAGTTTAGTATCTGTTGTTTTTGTTTCTACCCAGTCTCCAAATATTTTTGTATAATTTTTTTCATAACGAGTGAAATTATAAACTCTACTTCGATCGCCTTTAACACTCATTATTAAAACCTTTCTTTTTGGATATTATATATAATATCTTTTTTCTTTAGTAGTATATATAATATATATTATATATATATAATATTCTCTTATAGTAACTATATACAATATAAGGACTATATATATAATTGTCAAGTAAAATAATAGTTCTTGTAAAAATAGTGTATACTACTTATATTGAGTGTATGCGAAATTATAAAAAACAAGATGCACTTAGCTATTGTTGTAACTGGGATGCTGGTAAATGTCTAGGTTGTGATATTCGTAGTAAAGATAATATCTTAATTATGTATATTGATTCTAAGAAAGCTGGAAAGGAATGTACTATTGATAAAGAATGTAATTATTTTAACAGAGTAGTTGTACCAGGAATAATTAAAGAATGAAAAGGAGTCAAATGAGAGAGAAAGAAGTTATAAAGGCGATAGAAACATCGTATCCAGAGATGATGAAGAGGTTCAGCAAGATAACAGATGAACAATATAAGTTATTCTGCAGAAAGCAATATGACTATGGTAGCGGCAATATTACACTTGGTGGAGATTTAGACAAAGAAGACGATAGAATGCTAGCCTTGATTGCTTTGGTTATTAGAATGAACGATAAAGTAAATCGCTTAAAGAATATTCTTGTAAAGCATAGAGGTAAGAACGCTGTTACTGATGAAACTTATCTAGATGCATTCAAGGATTTATCTATCTATGGTGTGATAGCTCAATTAGTATCTGAAAAAATCTGGGGTAAATAATGATATTACTTAAATTAATAGAATCTTATATTTTAAAGTTTGCTTTTTTCTTAGTTAAATTGGGAGATAAACGATGAAATGGTCAGCAGAGGAAACAAGTATAGTCAGGCAGTATGAGAACACTAGTAAAAAAGCTTCTGATATTTATCAGCAGCTATTTGCAAGTGGTTATGATCGTACCTTGAAAGCAGTTCGAAGAAAAATTGAGTCAATGCATTTAGGTAAGCCTTATAAAAACCTTGATATCAGTAAACTACCGAAGATACTCATGTTGGATATTGAGACAACCCCTATACCAGTGTGGGCTTGGAGCTTAGGAAAGCAGTATGTCCAGACTCACAGCATGATGAAAGATAGCAATGGAAAGATTATAGACTGGTATGTCTTGAGTTGGTCGGCTAAATGGCTTTATGACGATGAAGTATTAAGTGATGTCCTAACATCAAAAGAAGCAATAGATAGAAATGACAAGAGAGTATTAGAATCTGCTTGGAAACTTCTTGATGAAGCTGATATAATTATTGCTCATAATGGAGATAAGTTTGATTTAAGAAAAATAAAAGCTAGATTCCTTTCAAATGGTATTATGCCTCCAATGCCTTATAAAACTATAGATACATTGAAGGTTGCAAGGAAAGAGTTTGCGTTAACCTCTAACAAACAAGATTATATTACTAGATTGTTAGGTGTTCAAAAAAAGCTAGATACAGATTTTCAATTATGGGTTGATTGTATGAATGGAGATACGGAAGCTTTAAAGAAAATGGAAGAATATAATAAGCATGATGTTCTAGGGTTAGAGCAGATGTACTTAAAGCTTAGACCTTACATATCTGGACATCCTAATATAGCAGTAATGATGGAAGAAAATGTATGTTCTTCCTGTGGTAGTGACTCATTAAATAGCGTTGGAAAGTATTATTATACTGGTTCAAGTAGATATGAGTTATATTACTGTAGTGGTTGTATGTCTCCTCATATTAGAGGTAAAAACAATGTATCTGAAAAAAATATATTTATAAGGTCAACTGCTAAGTAATCTTGACTTTATGTGTAAAACAGCTTATATTGAATATTAAATGATTACCCGAAAGATAAATAAGGTAAATCATCCTATCTATGAGAATGTTAAAGAATTCCAGAGGTACAATCCTGAGGTTGATGTTGTCAGCAATTGGAGGAAAGGCACCGAGGGTAGCTGGGTAGTTTCAGACGATAGACAAGTTTGTCAGGTTTTGAAACGCGGGGAGTTGCGAGCGTCTGCTTCTAATAAAGTAATTAGAAATTATATCAGGATACCTCTGGGAACTTTTGTTTGTGATGAAAAAGTTAAGATAGAAGGAGAGCCTAGGAAGAATCTTTATTCATTTGGCTTGGCTAATAAAAGTGCTTATAGGCACAAGATTGAGAAAAAAGAAACAACTCAAAGAGAGTTTTTGTTTGCTCAATTTGTGGCTAAAGGCGAAAACATAGTAGATGCTTTTTTAAAAGCTTATCCTACAAATAATCGTCGTTATGCGGAAGGTCAAGCTAAAATTTTATTAAAAGCAAAGAGGGTACAAAAATTGATTAGAGATGAAATAGACAAAGTTCTTGTAGATGCTGATATCACTCCTTTGTATCTTTTAGAGCAAATGAGAAGTATTGTAGATAGCGGTGATTCTCAAGACAGAGATAAAATTCAAGCAATAAAAACCTTAATGCAGATTAGCGGAATGATGGATACTGAAAAGAGAACTGAATCCGTTGCTGTATTCCAAGGATTTACAAAGGAGCAATTAGATGCGATCGGGTCAGGCGAAGTCAAACAGCTTGCAGCGGCTGAAAAAGAAGTTGAACTCTAAACGTTGTGACCTTTGTGGGTCAAAATTATTTCCTAAAGCTTTTATAATACAAAACTTAGACAGTGACAATATCTACGTAGAATGCGTAAACTGCCTTACTGTTTATGACGAAAAGTTAGAAATAGATAGTGTCGGTTTACCAGATATACATGGAGTGAGTTAATGAAAAAAGTCAATTTTAATTTAGAAATAGAAGTTCATAAAGATTTAAAAAATGAAATTCTTAAAGAATATATTTCTAGTTATCTTATAAATCAACAAGCATTTGATGATTTTAGATTAAACATTATTGGAGGAAAAACCTATCCTAAAAATTTTGAGATAGGTTGTGTAAAGTTTGATTTAAAAAATGATAAGATAACTGAGATAAGACCTTTAAAGAAAAAAGCTAAAAAGAAAGCTAAGAAATGAAATTAGCTGTATATGGAACATTAAGAAGTGGAAATAAAAATACAGGTATATTAGAAAACTCCTCATTAGTTTTTCCAGGGCATCATACTTTTCCAGCAGTTATTCAAAATAATAATGGTTCTGGAACTGTAGTAGAAGTCCATGATGTAGATAAAGAAGATTTAGCAAGGTATGATATCTATGAAGGCATTAAATCTGGACTTTATAGAAGAGTAAAGGCTGATGTCAAAATGGATAATGGAGATATAGAAAATGCCTGGGTGTATGTTGCTGGAGATGAATTAATGCAAAGAAGTAATTCTTTTAAGGTTATTCAAAGCGGAGATTGGTACAATAGAAAATTTTAACATAGTATCTAGTAATCTTTCTGAAAAAGAAAGAGTCTTAAATATGGTATCAAAAGACTTAGTTGCTTTTGGACAACTGTTTTTACCTGAAGACTTTATGAAAAGTTCTCCAGCTCCATTTCATTATGAAGTTGGAAGTAAGTTATTAACTAGAAGTTTAAGAAAGCTATGTATAGTTCTTCCTAGAGGTCATTCTAAGTCTACAATGGCTAAAGCAGCTTTACTCCATAGAATATATTTTAATCCTAAAGGGAAAAAAGAGTTTGCAGCTTGGGTTTCTGAAGAACAAGGTCAGGCAGTAGATCATTTAAGATATATAAAAAATCATATTGAATATAATAATGCATTAAATTATTATTTTGGAGATATGATGGGAGGAAAGTGGACAGAAAAAGAGATAACTACTAGTCGTGGAGACAGGTTAATCGCTAAAGGAACGAGCCAAAGATTAAGAGGTAGGTCTGAATTAGGTACTAGATATACAAATATTATACTTGATGACTTTGAATCTGAATTAAATACTAAGACTCCAGACAGAAGAAGAGAGATTAAAGAATGGTTGATGTCTACAGTTTATCCTTCTCTTGAAGAGTCAAAAGGAAATGAAGGTTCTATCTGGTTGATTGGTACTATTGTTCACTATGATTCTGCTTTACAAGCTATCTATGATGGGTATTTAGAAGCTAAAGCTAAAAATGAAGAGTACACATGGGATGTTATTTTTCATAGAGTATTAGAGGATGGTAAGCCATTATGGGAATCTTATTTTAATAAGAAAAAGATTAACCAGATAAGAAAAGATTATGAGAATGTAGGACAATTACACAAGTTCGCTCAAGAGTACATGAATGATGCTAGAGACCTAGCAACTGCTAAATTTAAAATTGATAAATTGCAACATCATGACTATGAATTTGTATCAAGTAATAATCAAGCTTATATAAGAGATGGTGAAAAAGTTATTCCAGTAAATGTTTATTTTGGTGTTGACCTAGCTTACGAATCTAATGCTCACAATGACTTTCAAGTTATAATGGTAACGGCTGTAGATAGTGAAAAGAATTTTTATATATTAGATTATTATCATGAGCATCTTCCTTTATATGAAATGCCTCAAAAAATATTTGAATACGCAAAAAAGTATTCACCAGTTAGAAGAGTTAACATTGAGCACGTTGGAGCACAGGGTATTATAAAAGATGCTGTTAATAAAATGGGTGGATTTGATAGGAAGATGGCTCCAGGTATTGCAAGAGGTGTAAGACCTCCGTCTGGAATTAAAAAAGAAGATAGATTAGAATCTGGATTATGTCCTATTGTTAATAGAGGAAAACTGTTTCATAGAAAAATACATCAAGAAATAGTTGATGAAATGTTTCATTTTCCAAAAGGAAAGAACGATGACTTGCTTGATGGGCTTTGGTATTCAATAATCAATGCAAGATCTCCTCTTAGTAAAAGCTTTAATTCTGATAAATTTGAGGCTGAAAAGTCAGATAAACGTAAAGAATCAAAAAAATCTATTATAAGAAGTTGGATTACTGGACAAAGAAGCTAAAAGTACTTGACAAATAACACAATATGTGTTATATTATATATATAGATACCAAGGAGTCGCAAAATTAACTACGTAGAAACTTTTGCCGAGCACGAAGATGCTCAGGCTAACAGAGAATTATGGAGAAGATGGAGAGATGCCAGGGCTAACTGGGAAGTAGAATCTAGAGATGCTATTGATTTTGTCTTAGGTAATCACTATTCTACTGAAGAATCAGAAATGCTTCAATCAGTTGGTCAAGGTGATTTTATTATAGATAGAGTTTATGCTGCTGTAGATAAACTTAAGTCCCTACTAACATCTAGGAATCCGAAGTTTTCTGCTGTTGCAAGAGAGGACTCTGATTATAAATTAGCCAATGTATGGCGTACTATATTAGAGTATGTATGGGATATCTCTGATTGCAATACTCATTTTAAACAAGTAGTACATGATTATTCTGTTGCAGGAGTTGGTTACTTTTATGTTTATGTAGACCCAGAATCAGATTATGGAAGAGGCGATGTTAAGGTTACAGGGATAAATCCTTTTCGTGTTTATATAGACCCAGCTTCAAGAGATAGATACAATGCAGACTCCGCTTCTATGATACTGTCTACTATCTTAACTAAGGAGCAACTCCTTGGATTATACCCACAACTTGAAGAAATAGTAGATAACATAGATAGCTCCACAGATGAAGAAGATTATCCAGCCTCAAAGAAAAAAAATTCCTCTTCTTCTTTTACGCCTGATGTGGTTAAAGATTATGATCGCGGTGGCTACCAAAAATACAGGATTCTGGAGAGGTTTGAAAAAATTAAAGTTCCTTATTATAGATTATTTAACAAGGAAACTCAAGAAGAGAAAATAATAGATTTAGAGTCATTTCAAAAAATTCTATCTGAAAACTCTCATTTGATAGAATCGGGACTGGTAGAAGCAGTTGAAGTTCTACAGACACGCGTGCGACAAGTTGCTACTGTAGGGCAGATTCTATTATATGAGCAAGTGCTCAACACTGATGTATATCCTATTGTACCAGTCCCAAACATTTGGACTAATACTCCATATCCTAAATCAGATGTAAGTAAAGTAAAAGACTCTCAAAGATTAATTAATAAATTATTTTCTCTTACATTAAGTCATGCACAAGCCTCAGCTGGTCTAAAACTATTAGTTCCAGAAGGTAGTGTAGATGATGTAGGGCAGTTAGAAAGAGATTGGGCTAATCCAAATGCGGTTATTGAATATAATCCTGAGTTTGGTGAGCCACATTTTCCAGCACCTCAGCCATTAGCATCAGAGTTCTATGGTTTAATTTCTAGAGTAGAGCATTATATAGATTTAAATTTTGGAATATCAGAATTAATGCAAGGATTTAGGTCTGGAACTCCAGATACAGCTAGAGGAACGTATATGCTCCAGGAGATGGGAGAAACGAGAGGGCGTTCTAAACTCAAAGATATAGAGGGAAGCCTTGATGTTCTTGGAAAAGTAGTATATAACTTTTGTAAGGGACATTACGGATTTAAAAAGACTTTTAGGATTGTGCAACCAAATAATGACATAACTGAATTTACCGTTAACAATAGAATGTATGACGATAAATCTAAAGAGTTAATGTCTATTGAGAATGATATTTCTCTTGGTCAGCACGATATTAGAATAATATCAGGTTCAACGCTACCATCTAATAAGATGGCTGAGTACAATATGTATTTAGATGCTTATAAGTTGGGCTTGGTAGACGATGTCGAGGTTTTAAAGAAAACAGAAATCTATGACAAAGAAGGTGTCTTGCAACGGAAAGGTGCTATGAGTCAGATGCAAGGTTATATTCAACAGCTTGAAGAACAGGTTAAGAAACTAAGTGGTGATTTGCAAACTTCAGAACGTGAAGCAGTAAATGCTAAAAAGCAAACTATCACTCAGAAATTCAAGACTGGACTAGATTCAGTTCTTGGTGATATAAAAGATAAAGAAAGAAAAAATCTGAATAAGCTAGAGAATGTAATTGATAAAGCTGATTTGCAGGCTAAGTATGGTCAACAGCAAAGACAAGGCGTACAGGGTGCCGAAGAAGGCGTTGAAGGTTAACAAATAGAGTCAAGCTTTACCCTAAGGGATATCTATTGGTATCGCCCAATTTAAGAGTAAAGAGATTCGGAAAGAATAAATGGAAAACCAGAAAACAGAACCGATAGGAAAAACTTACGAGGATAAGTTAGTTGAAGAGCGTGAAGGAATTGATATATCAATGCCAGACGTAGAAGTAGTTAGTAAAGAATATCCAGCAGGCGAAGAACTAGAAGCTCAAGGCGAAGGTCTTGATAGGTCTCCTAGTGTTATTAGTGCTGAAGGTAATGAAGATAGTATTGATTATGGTACTGATTGGGAAAATGAAACTAAAAAATTCCAATCTATGTACGATAGACAAAAATCTGAGTACGATTCTTTACAATCTCAAGTTCAACAAATGGAACCTCTAAAACAATTGCAAAATGTTTTAGAATCTAGACCTGATATAGTTCAAACTATACAGGAAAAATTGCAAGGAAAACCTATTAAAAACAATGAAACTATTCAACCTGATAATCAAGTTGATGAAGCTTCATTTGACCCATGGGAAGCCTATTACAAAACCGACTCTCCCTCGTTTAAATTACGAGAAGAGAAGGAAACGGCTTTGGTTAACAAAGCAGTCACCGAACAGATGGCTGGTATCCAAAGTCAAGTTGCTATGCAAAATTTAAAAGGTGAGTTAAAGTCTAAGTATGGTATGGAAAATGATAGTGAAGTAAATGAATTTATTGATTTTGCAATGACTCCTAGAGATCAATTGCCTGTCGACTTTCTAATTAATGTTTATCGACAGTTTTACAATAAAGGCGTTAACGCTCCTTCATCTGAAAATATACAAGCTGTGACTAATACTCAAGCTATGCCAAAGTCAGCTGGCGTTTTACAAGGCGGTGAGCCTAGCGTAAAAAGTGAAGTTGATGTTTCTTGGGATAGGATTTTAAAAGCTGGCAACGCAGGAAGATTACTTTAAAATAAAAAAATAACGGAGGTTATTAAAAATGGCTATTACACAGGGAACTAAACTCTCTAGTAATATTACGGCTGCAGCAACTAGTGC
>Ga0209337_1000439_pt1 | contig 33504 bp, 45 predicted proteins | sample LinPmetageLP53_FD_184044 | JGI IMG/M metagenome (GOLD analysis project Ga0209337, IMG submission 184044) | Marine viral communities from the Pacific Ocean - LP-53 (SPAdes) (version 2) | ecosystem: Environmental > Aquatic > Marine > Oceanic | place: Pacific Ocean | collected 2010-02-08
TACATAATCTGAATGAGCTTGAACTCTGATAGTTTTATCTTCTTGTTCATCTCGTCTACTCTCTGAATAGTGAGTTACAGGTTTGATATCACCCCAAGTAGATAGCGCCATCTCAAGTGCTTCTTGTTCCGACATACCACCGGTACAGAACTGATGGTGATGGTAGTCAAATACAATAGGAATACCAATCTTCTTGTAAATACCATAGTATAAATCTTTCACCGAATACATACTAGCTTTGTCATCGTTTTCCAATGTCAATCTACTACGAACACTTTCTGGTAGTCTTGGAAAGTTCTTGACAAATCGTTTCATACTAGCTTCTTTGTCTCCATAAGCACCACCCAAGTGAATGTTAATTTTGTTGTAAGGTGTCCTACTCAATCCCATCATATCAAACTCGTCACCATGTATAGTCAAGTCTTTAATACAATTATCAACCACATGGTCTTTTGGTGATACCAATACATTGTAAGGACCTGGATGTGAAGTCAATCTAACATTATGAGTCTTAGCCATAGTACCAGCAGAATGAAACCATTGTCGGATTTCATCAATATCTTTTAGGTCTTCCCAATCATACTCCGTTTTCCAAGGAGCTAGTCCACTACTCATACGATAGAAATCGTATCCGTTAAGAACATTCCAACTGATAATACCATTTAAGTCTTTCACATTTTTTAGTGTAAGTTCACTAGCATAATCCAAACCCTTTGACTCAAAGGTTCTCTTAATCATAGTACGACCTGTGGTAATAGGTTCTACACCTTTCTCTTTACCACCATATTTTTGTGGATAACATAACTGCATATTGATACAAGCATAACCCATGTTCATACTCTAGTTCTCCCAAATTCTAGCTAGTCTACGAACAAATCCAAGTGTAGCACCAAACCCAAAGGCTATTCCAGCTACTTGAAAGTTCTCCAAGTATAATGCTGAAGATGAAATCATATATGTTGAAAATCTAATCACACCATATATTGAAAAGTTACCACTTGCTTCTATAAAAGCTTTTCTAGTCATATTAAGTTACTCCATTTTTTTAGTTTTTTAAGTTTTATTTCTTTACGTTTATCTAAGTCTTCTTGGTTAAGTAAACCTCGTTTTATCATTAAGTCTATCATCACCAATACATCACCAGCTTCTTCTATTAATCTAGGATGATTTTCATAATTCTCACATCGGATAGCTTTGGAACAAGCTTCTATTAACTCACCACATTCTTCCATTGTAATAACCATTAGTTCTGTATTGTAATCTAATTTTTTATTTATACTCATATCATTCTCTTTCTTACCATAGATTTTATCCCATCTATCTGCCCATTCGGTTGGGGATATTTCTTGTCTTGGTTTATCACCCTTACCGGCGTTAGAATATTTTGGTGTCTTACTCATTGATATAATTTACCACGGAATATTATAAAAGTCAAGCGTTTATATAACACTTTTTATATTTTCAATATCCTCGGTTACTTCTTGTAATGTAAATGGACACACCCCACATTCAGGTTGATCTTCCCAACAATGCCAATGTGTTTGTGGTAAATCATGACAATCGTCATCAAAATCAGCACATATGTGATCAGGTATTACTTTATCATCTATTGGTGAATATGTTTTGTTTTTTACCCACCCATATGATGTTACAAAACCTTTCATTACTTTTAAATCATTTGTATCTATTTTATTCATTTCAATATCCATCCCTCTTTTATAAGTTTTTCTGCTTTCTTGTATTTAAGAACTTTAACAGCATCACCTCTTTTAATTGTAACCAGATTATTTCTACCTATCTTTCTTTCAACTCTGATAGTAGTATCAACCACCCTATCTAATATTCTCATACCATTTAGGTGGTCAATCTCATGTTGGATACATACTGCTTCTAAGATTCTAAGTTCTTTACCTTGTGTTTTTTTATCCATTTCCCAAGAGCCCATACCATCTTCACCCTTATCAGCACCACTAAAATACCAATGGCTTTCTTCTTGTGCTGTGGATATAATTATATCTCTGTATCGTTTGGTATGACAACCTTTACCTGGATAGGATAGGCAACCTTCGTAAAAAGGTATCTCTACTTCTTTAGATATGATTTTAGGATTGATAAGAATGAGTGGTTCTCTAACATTAAGAACAGCCACTTGGGCATCAATTCCCACTTGATTAGCCGCCAACCCAATCCCGTCTTTTCTTTCGTTAAGTATCTGAAATAATTCTGTGGCAATCTTGAGTCCTTCTTCAATCGAAACCTCTCTTAGTCGTTTTTGTATTAGTGGATTATCGTGCTTGTAACAATCAATTATTGTTTTCAATATAAAACTCCTTTTTCATTGTAAGTAATTTACAACAAAAAAGAGTTAATGTCAAGCAATTAATTTAAGAATATGTGTTGGAATGATAAAGATAGCACCTGTACCACTTTTTACTTTACTTAGTCCGTTACCCTCTTCTTCGATTGTAACTTTCTCTTCTCGGTGAAGAGTACCTTTGTCATTGTAAAAATCTTTTATCAATATAGCGTTTTGTTTTTTCATTTGTAAAACCTTTCTGCTGAAGGCATATGTCCGTTGTACGATAAGTAGCAGTTTGGGCATAATAACCTAATGTTATCTAAGTGGTTGTTAGTTACATTACCATCAACATAATCTAACCGAAGAGCAACTGATTCTTTGTTCATTACAATTTCGTTGTAACCACAAGAACTACATTCTTCTTCTACCCACTTTTCTTTTATTAATCTTTTCTTGATGTATGATGGTCGCATACGGTAAGTCTTAGAACCATCTAAGATTTCATCAAGTGGCTTACTCCACTTACCATATCCCTTCTTAATTCCAACACCTGATTGATTCAGATGTTTTTCAAAGACACCATATAACCTAGCATACTTACGGTAAGTTAGATAGTTAACTCCTAACCACCTAGCTGCTGCCATGTTTGATTTGGTCTGAGATTGAGCATCTTCAATCATCTTTTTAGTTAAGACTAATCTCTGACCTTTGATTCGTATAGGTTTTTGAAATCTACGACTTGACATATATCTCATCTCTTGGTTTCAACTGAATTTCTTTTCTTTCAGAGATGTCAAAAGCAACACCATCTTTTACTTTACGAAAAGACTTAGCTTTATTATCTGGTCTTAATCTAAATACTTCGCCGATATTTACATCACCAAAATAATCTTTATCAAAATCACTACCAACTGCCGGTGGAGCATATCTATCTTTAGCGTGATCGTTTGCCATTATTCTACTCCTACTGATTCTTCTAATATTTTAATTTTTTCAACAATAAACTCAAAGTTTTCTTGTATTAAATTAAAAGGAATAGTTTCTTTGTAACTTACTTTAGCAGCAATATTTTTTTCATACAAAGGTTTATTTAATTTATCATAAGCATTATCCATAGCAGCTCTTATTTTTCTTAGCTCTGCTAATGCTTCATTATCTATCTTCATGTTTAACTCCAAAGTTAATTTCTGTTTGTTTTTTGTTTCTATTTTTGTTTTGTTCTTTTTGAAAAGGATCTGGTTTAATCTCACTAATATATGAAGTAAGAAAAGAACTTATATCTTGACTTATATTTTCCAATTCATTGAATGCTAACTTTCTGACAAATAGTTTTTCTTCTTTATCTACTATGGTTGTCATTAAGTTACTAATATATAGACCTAGTTTGTTTTCCATTATAACCTCTTATTACACTTATAAATATAAATTACTCTTACAAACAATCAACTTATCTTCATATGTTTGTAAAGAATTTATATATAATTTAAAAATATCGAACTCCATCTCACCGACTTCACCACTATCTTGTAGCATTTTAGCTAGATTTACTATTATCTGAAAGTTCTCGTTGTTTAGTTTCCCACAATCAAACTCAACTAAAATGTCATGAGACTTAGTTACATCAGCATTACCATACATTTTTATTTTTTCATCTAAATTAAACTGAGTATTTGGTTGTTCTTCTCGTTGATATTCAGCTGAATACTTTCCTACTGAACCATAATCCAAATATATTTTACTACACCAAGGTTCTAATTCATATAGAAGTTGTTTGTTACAATTAAGAGCTTTGAAAGCAATATCATATTTAGGTGGAACTATCGGTTTAAGATAAGCATCATGTTGAACCATGTGTCCCCACTTACGAATAAAGTTTCTTGTACTCTTTAGATTCTGAGCTAACCACTCTGATGATTCTCTCCCATTCATAAAGACTTGACCTGCTGGATTCCTCATAGCCCCATCCTTAAATCTACTACCTCTACAAGTCATATGATATACGAAACCTTGAAATGTTTGTATGGTTCTGTAACCAGCCAACTGAAATCTGTTGAATATATCAGAGTCTTCTTTAGATTGTGGAGCATACAACGGGTCGTGCCCACCAATCTTTTGAAAATCTTTCTTATGTATAGCCCACGGAGCAAAGATACCTCGTGTATACTTTTCTGTTCTTTCTTCACTCAACCAACTCAGTAATCCTTGTTCGTCAAACTCTTCTGGTTCTATACCAAAGTCTAACAATACCTTTTCAGGACCATCGGGATGTAGTGGTGGTTCTATTCTTGTAGCAGATACAACACTACCTTCGGTTAACCTACCTAATACAGCTTCGTCCATACCAGGACACGCATACATATCAGCATGATATATCATCACGATATCACTTGTAGCATATTCATTTACTAATGTATCGTAAAGTATAGTATGACCTAAACGAGTTGGTCCTTCGTTACGATGTATCTTTACATTCGGGTCTTTTTTAGCAATTTCTTGCATCCATTCCCAAGTTCCATCGTCTGAGAAATCATCAGCCCAACATATCTCATGCCTGTATCCTAAGTTTTTTCTGATACTATTGTAAGACCATTTAAGATACTTTAGGTTGTTTCTACTTGGTTGTATAAAACTTATTATTTTATTCATTAAATACCTCTTTTATTTTTTTTGTAAGTTCCGTATAATCCCTATAACCTCTTTCCTCTATGTCGCTGACTGGATCTAATATTGGATAAAAGTCGTGATTTGACATTTTCGTGTAATAGTTATCTTCTCCAAAATAATCATCTCTTTTACACTCGGTGCCAGTATTAAAATATGATATGTTTGGGACACCAAACATACTACACAATAAACCTCCACCACCACCCATAGATATAAATCCATCAACGGATGATAATATTTGCAACTGAATTTTATTGTAATTATTAGTATCAGTAGGTAACTTATAACCAGATGAAATTATCAAATCATCCATTAAAGTTACATTATCATAATATTCTGTTAACTGATAATCTGTCATACGACCAATACCATCTACATCAGAGACTATGTCGGTGTAACCATTAATTAAAGCAGATGTTTCATTTTGGTCTAAAGCAAATTCATTATTTTTTGGTCTTTTGTATATAATATTGTATCCATTTTCAGTTAAATAATTAAATGTCTCATTTAAAAATGGGATATCAAAATATCCCAAAGGTCTTTTTCCATGTTCAAAATTATACCTATTAGACATAAAAATAGTAGGCTTATCGGTTTTAAACTTGTCTGTTAGATAAGTTTTTTTGTATGGTGGTACAGACCACTTGCTGTAGTCCAATCTACCATTACAACTATTTTGCTCTTCAACTGTTAATTCACCATAGTCTTTACCAAATAAAGATAAAGCGTTGTGATGTATCCAATTATTAGGTAAATTATCAAGACCAGCAGCTTTATTATCAATAGTTCTATAATCATATACTTCTTCAACATTATCACAAAAATAGTAAAATGGTTTCATACCCTTTACGGTTCTCACCCCCTCTAATTCACCCCTTTCATGTAACCAATAAGCATATGTTATGCCAAGTGTTAGTTCCAATCCAAATTCTGGATGCAAGTCAATTACCATAATAAAATTCCTTTAATTCTATAATTTGATTTCTGATATCTTTAACTTTTATTGTGCCCTCAAGACACCTATTAGCAACGGCATCATCATTTTTATGTATTTTTATTTTTTTATCAAAAACATCCTTTATTAGATTTAACAAGTCATATTTTGAAATGCATCTTGTGGATGGAATGTTAGTTAAAGAATACTCACCCCAACTTAAAATTATCTCGTGACATATCATAGACCATTGTAGAGTAGTTATGCCATTCCAATAATTTTCAGACCAACCATATACCTCGTTCTCACTATTCATAAACCACTCAAAAAGACTACTCTTTCCATTTAATTCAGGACCGAATATAGATGTTTTTATAATTTTAGTTGACTTACCAAAGGTTGTTATATAATTAGAAGCATTTTTTTTGGATACACCATACTCACTATTATCCATTTCAAAATCTGTACCTGAATGTATTATACGACATTTATTACAATTATTATCTAACCATATTGGTAAATCCACATTAACTTCAAAGTTGTTTGTTTTTTGATGTATTGCACCAATACAATTAATTATGTAGTCACCATTGAAACTTAAAATATTTCTAACAAAATCTTCATCAGACCATCTCGAATCACTGGTTAAAATTTCATAGTTAGTCTTTTCATTAAAGTATTTATAAACCATATGACCTAGCATACCTTTATGACCTAATATTAATATTTTCATATAGAATCAAATCCTTCTAACTCATCATAAGACTGCACTAATTGAATATTAGGAAATGCTACTAAATAAGAATAACTCTTAAATTGTGTTTTATCTATTATCATTTTTGAATAATTCCAAGCAAATATAATTATTAAATCTACGTCATTATTTTTCAATGTCTCTACATCAACGATTGGTATTTCAGTATTTGCTATGTAACGACCACATCTTTCAGGCGACTCGTCCACTATAAACTTAACAACATCTTTATTTATACCTGTCAAATTACAAAACATATTTGCTCTACCAGAAGCTCCATAACCTGCAATTTTATAATCTTTACTTAGTTTTACAATTTCTTTTTTAAAGTTTAGGATATGTTGTTTTACATCTTGACCATAACTCATCAAATAATTAAGATTGGCAATACTATGGGATTCTAACTCTACTTTTTTGGATATTTTATCAGGTACATTTATTTTTTTATTTACAACTGTAACTCTAATAGATCCCGAGTGTATTGGTATTTCTTCAAAATCAATTAAAGTCATATTATATCTTTCAAACATGTTTTTTAGTGAGGTTATTGAATAGTAAAAAATGTGCTCATGGTATACATTATCCCATTGTTTACCTTTAATTAATTTATCTAAATAGTGAACCTCAAGGATAAAATTACCATTTGGCTTTAAAACATAATGTATACCTCTAATAACACTTTGTATATCTATAATATGAGCAAAAGCATTGTTTGATACAACTAAATCATACTTACTTTTAAATTTTTCATCACCAAATGTTTCATCATTAAAATAATCATTGTATACTTTTAATCCCCTATCGGTAGCTATTTTAACAACATTAACTGCTGGATCGACACCTTCTACTTTAGCTCCAAGTTTTGACAAAGGTTCTAACAAAACCCCATCATTACACCCTATCTCTAATATATGTTTACCTTTCACATTATATTTTTTATCTAAATTATTAGCAACTTCACCAAAGTGATTAGATAATCCAACAGATGATAAATATCTGTAATCTTCAAATAATATTTTAGGGTTTATTACTGAATCCGTTTGAGCTAACTTACAATCATTACAAACTAGCAAACTTAACGGATACTTACTTTCAATACCAACTTCATCTTTATTAGGAAAATATCCAGCAAGAGGTACTATTCCCAAATTTAATATCACACTAAAATCACTACTATTACAAGAAGAACAATTTTTTCTCTTCTGATAACCTTTCATTTTATCACTCCACTTTCTTTTAAGAATTTATATGCATCAAAATCATTCATCAAATAATCTAAAGAATTATATGAATGATGTTCATCATTTATACTTTCATCACCTATCAAAAAAAAGTTTTCTAACTCCTCTGTCTTTAGCCATTCCTCAGCTGAAACCATCTCTTCATGTAACTTTTCACCAGATCTAATTCCTATTTCTTTTAAATTAACCTTTGCTTCATAACTTTTTATTAGTACACTAGCAATATCAGTAACTTTTAGTGATTTAACTTTTGGTACTGCTATTTTACCATGTGAATTAGGATATTCATAAGCCCAATGAATTAAATCAGTTGCCTGTTCCAATGTCAATAAAAATCTAGTCATATCATAATCTGTTATTGGTAAAGATTTTGTATTGGAATCTTCTAATAAACCTTTAAAATATGGGATAACCGAACCGGTTGATTCTAATACATTTCCATATCTAACAGTAACTACTTTTACTTTATTCTGTTGTTTAGCAAAACTGATATATAATTGTTCACTTATAGCTTTACACATACCATAAATGTTTATAGGTTTACAAGCCTTATCAGTTGATACAAATATTAAAGTTTCCAATTTACCATATAGGTTTATAGATTCTATTACATTTTGATGACCAATTATATTTGTCTTTACACTTTCATATGGATTATCTTCACATACAGGTACATGTTTTTGTGCAGCTGCATTAATTACTACATTAGGATTAAACCTTAATAAAGCATTCATTACCGAATCTTTATCTCTTATGTCACCAACTATAGATTTTATTTTTGGATATTCTTTTAACAAATGATAATGTTTGTGTTCATCTCGTGAATAAACAATTATTTCGTTGTCACGATGATACCTCTCAATTAAATGTCTACCTAACGCACCAGTTCCACCTGGTATTAATATTGTCTTATTTTTCATTCCAAATCCCTTTCCAATTATCTACAAAAACTTTCTCTGAATAATACATTTCAAATCTTTTTTGAGTTGTCTCTACACACAGATTATAAAACTTATCTGTTTTCAATTGTTTAGCTATATCTTTAGCTTTATCTATGTCTCCAAGTTCTACTGTGGTCAATGGATGTAATATTCTCTGAGTATTTAAATTAGAATATCCAATACAAGGTATACCATGAAAACTACAATTTAGTTGAAACTGACCAGCAGCTGCCGTTCCTAATTGTATACCTATCCTAAAGTTTGATAGTAAATCAATCCACTCTCTCCACATAACCCAAGGTATGTGTTTTAATATTTGATTTTCTTCTTGTTTCATTCTACCAGTAGTTATAGCAGTTATATCATCTGTTATTTCTGATGCAACTTGGTAAGAATCAAACCCACCATAATCCTTTACCCAATTACCACCAATGATGACACCATCACCTCTTTTATTTTTTCTATTAATACCATCTGTAATCATGACGGTGGGAAGTAGTTCAGTTCTAACTTTAGTTAATCCTGTATAATAGTCTAAATCTATATCGTTGTGGCAGAATATCATATCCATCTCTGTAATAAAGTTAAAATACCAAATCTGCTCTTCAATGGGACTATCTTGCCAATAGTTGTAGTAACTTTCTTGCATAACTGTAACTTTTTTACATACTCTACGATATTGCTCTAATAGTGGATAGTTTAATAACATCTTTCTATTCTTTGGTAATATCATCACACCAATGTCATATGATTTATCGGGTAGATTTTGTAGTCTTGGAAATGGATGATGTGTTGCATCTGTCAAATACATCCAAGCAGCATCAGTTCTGATGTTTACATTATCTAATGTAATCTTACCTTCAAATCCACCTTCTGTAAAGAACCCTACTTTTAACCCCATATTAAATCCCTCATTTCTAATGTGGTCATCTTCTCAGCACTAGCAGAGTTATAAGGTTTTGATAACTTATTAAACTCGGTATTTTTTTGAGCTTTTATATGTATATCGTCATCATAGATAAAGGTACGAGATATTTCTCTTTCGGATATTAAATCCTCATCAGTTTTCTCACCAGCTCTTTTACCAACTATCTCTATATCATCAGATATTACTTTTGCTAAATCTAACATATTCACACATTTCATCTTATATGACTTTACAAACCCACCACCATATTTTTGGGTAAAGTCAATGGTTCTATTGATTAAATTAGCCGCATCTTCTTTTGTAAATATTAATCTATTCATATCTGGATCTGTAAGTTTTAATGGTTTACCTTCTGATTTTAACTTTAACCAAAATGGTAATACTGAACCAGCACTATGAGCTACATTAGCAAACCTAGTTAGTGCAAATCTAGTAGCATCATCATTGTTTACATTCATAAAAACCCTTTCCATTAAATACTTTGAAGCACCATATACACTTTCCGATAAACAAGCTTTGTCCGTACTGACTCCAATAGTTATTGGAACATCATTTATTATACTAGCCTCAACTACATTCAAACTACCCATAACATTTACATTACAACCGGCAATAGGGTTTTGCTCCATCAAATCAATGTGTTTCATAGCAGCTGAATGAACTACCACATCTGGCTTTACTTCCTTAAATACCCTAAGTAGTAAAGATTTATCCTCTATGTTACCTACATAACATTTAACATTTGGATATTCTCTTTTTAAATTAGTTATGTTTTCTTCATTTCTACTTATGCTAATATACTCATTATTATTCTGTTTTACAAGCGATTTTCCAACTGTTCCTGTTCCACCTGTTATTAATACTTTCACTTAGACTCCAAATAATTCTATTACTTTAAATTGTTCTACCACATCTCTACCTTTTTTATTACATTGAAAATTATTATGAAAAGCGTCCAATGACTTCTTCTTAAAATAAGACTTATGACTTTGGGACTTAAACTCTTCCAATGACTTTAACTTATTATCATAGACAGATTTTATATCTATAAACAAGTTTGGTTGCCAACTATTAAGTGAACTGAATGTATGATATTCAATTAAACTTATGGGTGAGAACCTACATAAAGCTGAACCGAACTTATTTACAAACCTATGTTCAAACATCGAGTCATCGCCAGTTGGAATAAATATTCCATCATAATTATTCTCCGTTACAAACTCATTCTCGATATAGTTAATCCAACCAGGCTCGGTACAATCTTCAAAGTAATCATACTTAGAATGGTGTACTTGAACATGGTCTGTTACACCAGGTTTCCAAAAATTCCAAACATTGTCCACTTCTTTTCTTCTGTCTAATTTATTAGTTTCATCATAACCTTTTGCACCACCTTTTGTTAAACATAAGACATCAAACATTGTTTCATCATATTTAAATATAGTGCCCATCATTCCTATCTCCACATCATCAGGATGTGGCGATAAACATAAAACTTTATTTAAATTTAAAAATTTCATATTGACTTAAAAAACCTATCGGTATATATTTTTATACCCCTTCTTCTTAAATAGTCCCTTAAATCTTCCGAGACATTATTTATATGACCATCAATTGTTCTTTCTTCTATATTATAAATAGTTTCAAAGTTGCTCTGATACAAATATATTTTTTGATTTTCATATCTAACTTTTATTGTACGGGCTATCTTTTTCATATCACATTGAATTTTCCAATCTGAAAGTATACCTTCAACCATAACTTTAATTACATCTTCACTTAATTTTTTAGGATATACATTTTCTTTTAAAACCTTACAAGGTGAACCAGCAGCTAAACAACCACTTGGTAAATCTTTATTAACTAGTGAGTTAGTTCCTATAACCACATTATCACCAACCGTTACATTTGGTAAAACAATACTTCTTGCGGGTAACCAAACATTATTGCCAATCTTTACAGGACCAAAATCTGATGGGAATCCTTGCGTTATATCTAACCAAGCACCATGTGTCCAAATCATTACATCAGCACCTATACCACAATTATCTCCTATCTCTACCGATTCTGATGAATTGATTACTACATTTTCAAATATACCAACACCACTACCAATTCTAACATTTGAGTTAGGACCATTACACCCACCTCTACCTATCTCAACTCCATGCCACATGAATAACCAACTATCAACCTCGAAACTACGACAAGTTATAGTTACATTATCTCCTATTTTACAAAACTTACCTATTTTTACATTTTCACAATCTATAACTACATTCTTACCAATTTCAACCGTTGGGTGGATGTCTATTTTATCTGCGTTTATATTAGTCATTAAAAACATCATCCCAAGTGTATACTTTAGATTGATTAAACATATTATAAACATTATGATGACTCATATCACTAGCCTTTTTATACCAATCATGTCTCAACCTACCACCACTAACATCATCAGATTTTATTTCACCCTTTACATAAGATCGTTTTTTAGTATGTTTTCTATTATGCACTAATAAAATATTTTTAATTAGATATTGTGGTATCTGACCTTGAAAAAATCTTTGTAATTGAAATTGAAATGCCGTATCTTCATGTATGAAAAAAGCACTTCTAGGTATATTAACACCAGACTTGATAACATCAGATGATATGACCAAACCACATCCATTAAATTTATATTCATTTAAAACTTTTATATCTAAATCATCTACCTTATCATTAAAAGAATTCATTTCATCTATGTTCATGTTATATCTAAGACTCCACCAATTTTTAGTGTCAACCGTACTCATATCTATAAAAGGTTTTACCGTAAACTCAGGATGCTCTAGTACTTCCCAACTTTTATCCCACATCTTACATGTAGCAAAAAAACTAACATACTTTGGTGTCGTATCTTTAACTCCACTATGTAAGTTATCTAGTATTTCAAAGGTTTGTCTAGGTATCAAAGAGTCACTTTCACCCCACATGAGAACATCAACTTTGTCACAATACTTGCTATTAAATTCTCTACGATAGTCTGCAATAGTATATATCTTTTTTCTTTCATGTAACATTATACCACCCAATCGCTGAACATTTAATGTGATACCGAACTTAATTAAGTCTTTTTCAATATCATTAAATCTACTATTTATTTCTTGCATAGTACATTGTTTTTCGTCTATATTCTCTAAAGAAGTTGTCATGTTGAAATATAAATCAACGATGACATTTTCTTTGTTTTCTATTATATCTAACGCATTCTTAACACTCTGTAAATATTCACCTATCAATTCTATTTCATACCATTGAACTAAACACCCAATAGCAAATTTATTGTTAATTTTCAACTAATTCTCCATAAAAATATTTATATGTTTTTTCCATAAAATAGTTAGTTAATTTATTGTCTTTATTATTTGGTATAGCATTATACTGATATATCCATCCACATTTTGTAAATAGCATATCATCAGCTAATATTTCTTTTCTACTCATATCATTCATGTTAAATTCATATGGTAATAGTTTTAAATCTATATCGTGTTTATGAACCAAAATATTAACTGGAGTTTGATCCGTACCATTATAAAATGTATCTTGTAATATAGTTAAATTATCTTTATAAGTCAAGTACAAATCTGTAATAATTTTAAAAAATTCTCTGTGTTTATCATTTACGATTATAAACCCACAATCAAAATAATTATACCAAGGCATCATAAAACCATCAAAAATATATTTAGAGTAATTTTCTATACCTCTAAGAACCCAATCCCAACTACCATCAAATTGAGCAGCACACAATTTACCCTCACTCATATCAAAAAAATTAGGACAATCAGGATGAACAATAGTATCAGCATCAACCATAAGAATTTGATTATACTCTATTTCATTAACATCCAATATATCAAATAAATAATATCTCTGCCAACAAACCCCCATCTTATCATTGTCTAGTAATAGTTCATTCATGACAAAAAGTTCAGAGTTATTTTTATCACACCATTTTTTCCAACTGTCTATTGAATATTTGTAAGCTGCTCGTCTACTACTTGCATATCTACCATCACCTTTAATATCAATATCCATCATAAAAACTAAATTCTTCTTACCCATTTAAAATAACTCCCTCTCTATCAACCATCTTCCAACCTGATTTAGTTTCGTATCCTATATTTTCTCCTATCTTTTTAATTATTTTTACCTTACCCTCTTTAATTTTATCATCAATTGATTTTCTAATACTTGTGTTATTTGGATTGCCATAATCATCTAAAATTAATATTGGATTATCAAAATAATCCAATGCCTTTTGTATGTCAATTGCTACCTGTGGATAATCATGACTAGCATCTACAAAAACAACTTCAGCCAATGGAAAATTCCATTTATCAATAGTCACATCCATAACTTCACTATGTACATTCTCACCACATTTTTCTCGTATTTGATTTACATTGTCGGAATCCCAATCATAAGCATATACTTCCTTAAATAAATGACTAAATATTTTAGTTGTATCTCCTTGACATGCCCCTAATTCTACTAAGGTCATATCTTTATATTTTTTATCTTTAAAAAAATCAATTAAATCCGACTTAAACTTTTTTGATGTAGCATTCTTAAATGTGTCTTTATGTCTTACTGAGTTTAATAATATTTTGTTTTCATCGAATGTATAATTATCTTTTACCAAATCCCAAACTTGCTTCATAACACCAGTTCGTTGATCTTTTGGTATTCCGTTAAAACTACAATTATATCCATATTTTATAAAAAATGGTGTCTTATCTTCATTAAGTTGCCAATTATAATTAAACAATTGTTTTCTCTGTAAATGAGTTATTTTATATGGAAGTGGTAAATTTAAATTTAAATCTATATTATTCATTTGTATCCAATAATTCATCGGCGTCTGTTCATTACCTTTCTTAACAGCTACATCTTGTAACCTAATAAACTCATCTATATTATTTATATAAAACCTCTTAAAATCAGTTAAAAATTCCTTATGACTCTCATTAAAAATCATAAAACCTGAATTTACATACTTAGATTGATCTAATTTAAACCCATTAAATATATCTTTATATCCTTGAATACTATCGTAAATCCATCTCATATTATCCATATCTCTACATGCTGTAAACTTTCTATTAGTCATTTCAAAAAAATTAGGAGTATCCCATCTAATCATAAAAGAACTATCCACCAAACATATTTGATCATATTCTATATTTCTTTCTTCAAGCTCATCAAAAACAAATAATATTTTTTGCCAATTTATACGATACCTATTTAAATCCCCTTCTACTGGTTTTGTAAATTCTACAAATTCACAACCATTACGCTCACACCAATATTCCCAAGTTTTTTTTGAATATTGAAAGTAATCATATCCCCCATACTTATCTATGTGATTTTCATTGACTACGGCTGGCCACCATACAACATTTTTTTTACCACTCAAAGTAATAACTCCTTTGGAAATGTTTTTGTTTCACTATTCATATCTGATAGTAATTCTTCATTCCTTTCTTTAATTAATTTAGTAAAATTACTGATGTTTTCATATCCCACTTCTGTCCAAGAATATGGGTGTGTTAATAACTGCATTTTTTGTGGTAAATCCCAATAGTCTACATTAAAAGGATGACCATATTTCCAATCATGATTTGAGTCTGCTAAATAATGAACTCGTAAATCTTTTGGTTTTTCACCACTAAAGTAATGAAAGAATTGCTCGGAATAACAATTTATCTTATCAGGCACTTCAACATACTTTTCCAATATACCAGGATTACTACCACATCTATGAAATGCAAATCTATCAACATTAAATCCATAATAATGTTCTAGTGTTTCAATATCTTTCTGTATATATTCAACTAAGTGGTCATCAGAAATATCTGATGGTGGGTTTTGATGTAACCCAATGTGATGCCCCATCTCCTCTATCTCTCCTATAGCCTCGATGTTTTTTTGAGACAAAGCATTGTAAGTATTATTTCTCAATTGAACTGTATAAGTAGAATGGACATTTAAATCCTCATGTTCTATACGAGCCATTTGTAATGCTCTGTCTATTGAAAATTCTATGTCATGTCTTAACACGCAAAAGGCATTAACTTCATCATTGACTTCTGAAAAATCCATTATTGGTAAATTTTGTTTTACCAATGTAATTATGTTTCTATATTCAGCGTAATTAAACATTATATAACCATTTTTTTTACTTATTAACCTTTGTATATATAAATATATATTTTTTTATAAAACAATGAATTTATCTCCTATCATTTGCTAGATGACTATGTGAATATACAACTTCAATTGTTGATTTACCACCACCAAACCACCACTGCATTTCACTAAAACCACTACCATTTGTAGATATCATATGTTTACTTTGTCCACCCAATAACAAATCTATTACACAATCTTGTATACCTTCCGTAGTTTTGTAATCTCCAAAATAAGTTCTTTTTGGCGTATAAATTATTCTGTCGCCGTATCTATTAAGAACTTCTTCAAATGTTTCTTGATGGTCACATGTAACAAAAAATAATCTATCACCGTACAACTCATTATCCATTTTTTCAAAAACTTTATTTATGTCAAAAAATCTCCCATTAGAGTGTATGTTTCTTTCAGCATCTAAATAAGTTCTTATACTTACAGTTATAGTATCGTCATTAAATTTAGATTTTAATTCATCAACTGATTTTCTTATATATTCTACCGGTTCTAATTTATTTATAGTGTCTAAGATATTGTTTTTTACAATTACAGGTATGCTATTACCAGAATCGACTAATGCCAATTGGTTTAAATCAATTTTAGAACCATCTTTATAACAAATGGTTATAAACTGATGACCTCTGTATAGTTTAGCAGATGGATATAATTTATAGCATTCACTTTTTGTATATTGATCAAATGTTTCAAAATTATTTGTAAACAAATCTTCAAATGGACACCAAAGATGCACAGAATTTTCTTTAACAGTCCATATCAATTTTATTTCATCATCCAATCTCATACACGAAATTAAATGTTTTAATCTATCATTTAAACCACCATACGCATCACAAATTATCATAAATCAATACCACCATTTATTTTTAAAGAACATCCGCTAACATACTCTGTTTTGATTAAATACCTAACAGCATTTTCAATTTCTGATATTTTACCCCATCTTTTTAGTGGTATATTATTTTTTATATTTGTTCTAAATGGTTCAGGTACCTTGTATGTAAGACCACCATCCATATATCCTAATTGAAGTGAATTACAAGTAATACCTTTACTAATATTTTCTACAGTACAAGTTTTTATTAAATTATCTATAAAGGCTTTACATCCTGAATATACCGCAGTTCCAAATGCTGGTTTAGAAGATAATACGGAAGAAGTTAGTATTATTCTACCATACTTTTTTTCTCTCATACTTGGTAAGCAATTTGCCAATATGTTTAAATTACCCTCTATATTAACTTGAATCTGTTTTTTTATTTCAACATCATCGCCATCGTATTTATGTAAAATTGTATTGTGATTATACCCACTTAAATTTATAACAATATCTTGATTGTTATTTTCAAAAAAAGTTTTAACTTGATTAAAATCAGTTACATCAACATCCTTAGAACTTAAAGCAACTACCTCATAATCACTAAGTAACTTATCACTTAAAGGTTTTCCCAACCCACCACTTCCACCAAAAACAACTAAACGATTAAATTTCATAATTAATTATATCCTTTTCTTTTAAGTTTTTAAGAGATAATTTACCTCTTAAAGTGTCCGAAAACATAGGGCTGTAATAATGACTACATTCATCAAAATAATAATGAGTTGCTTGACTATATCTAGTTCTACTTGTATCTTTTATAGGTATGCTACCGTGTAATAAGTTAGCAGACCATATTAGTGTCTGTCCTCTTTTAGCAGTAAAGACTTTCTTTTTCAATTGTTGAGACTTTACTAACTTTTTAATAAACTCTTCATACTGATGATAAGCATCAAACTGTTCTCCATATTTTGGAACATCAATACCGATGTTAGAAAACTCAAATATTGGTAACTTATGACTCTTGGGGACATACATAAGAGTTCCATTATCTTCATCCACATCTTCTAATGCTATCCAAGATACACCTAACCACCTTTGTGGAACTGAAGAAAAATGAATTGTATCACTATGTAATGGTTGTTGAGCACCACCAATAAAATTTATTGTCTGAAATGGTAGAGGGTTTCTTCCATATAAAAATTTCAATGTATCAATTACCTTAGTATTCTTTGCCAATGACAACACATTATGACTCCACTTCCATGCTTCAAATAATCTTGGATGTTCTGAATAATGATAGCCTGATTCTTGTGATTTGAACTCATCACTTTGAATTTTATTGTTAATTTCAACAATTATGCTGTCAAGAAATTCATCTTCTAATTCCAAATCTAAAATTGCATAACCCTCTTCGTGAAAATGTTTTGCTAAATTATATTGCTCTTCTGTTAGTTTTACTGACTCTAATAAATCATAAAAGAAAGGTGATTCAAACCAAGGCATATCCATACCATCAAAATCTTTGTAATAATCTTTCATTTCAACCACTCATTATCAACAGAAAATTTTAAAATATTTTCTTTATTTCTGAGTTTGTGAAACTTTACTGGATTTCCAATAAACACACTCCATTCTTTCAAATTATTTTTTGTGTAAATAAAACTTTTTGCTCCAATAGTACAACCTATTGGAATGGTAACTTTAGGAAAAACCATGACATCTGAAGCTATACCACTATAATCTTCAAAAACAATATCACCTCTATATATTTTATTTCTTCCCCAAAATTCATTTACTGGTCCATATTCTCCACTATAATCTTCTGAAGCACAGAAGAGTTTGCTACCATATCCAATGAAATTCCAATTACCCAATGTTATCTTGTGTTGATTTCCACCACCTAAGACAACATGAGAACATATTTGAATATAATTACCCACCTCTAATGCCGTAGTCACTAATGTAAAGGGATCAATTCTTACATTATTTCCCAAGACAACTTCACTTGGATTTGTGAAGACAACATTTTGACCTATGAATACATTTTCCCCACAGTATTTTAAGCTCTTCTTTATTTCTTCATTCCAACCTACCATTACCAACCAGTCCTTATGGTATCCGCTATGTACTCCCTATCTTCTTGACTAACCCACCAACCAACTGGAATACAAATCATTTCCTCTGCTACCTCATCCAATGTTGGTAAGTGAGATAAAAAATCAGAAACACAGGTATGTTTATCATTTCTCTCATGAACTCTACTAACCATTATGCCTTTATCGTTCATCATCCGCATGAAGTCATTTCTATTATCAACTTTCATTGTGTAAATCCAATACGAGGAATCAAAGCCATATTCATTTTTAAGTAAAGTTACACCGTCAACATTCTTCAAGGAATCATTATAATACTTACCATTTGATTTATGAGTGCTTATTAATTTATCAACTTTTTTTAAATTTTCAATACCAACAGCTGCACTAACATCGTTCATATGAAATTTAAATCCCCACTCTTTAATATCTTCTTCACATCTGAAATCTTTTCTGCTTGTGTCCTGTCTATCAATCCCATACCACCTTAGTAACTTTCCTCTATCTAATAAGTCTTTATGTGGAACTATCAAAGCACCACCATCTACTGATGTTAAATGTTTTATGGCTTGAAAACTGAAAGTACATATATTTCCATGTGAACCTATCTTAGAATTATTATACTCAGAACCAAGAGCGTGAGCACAATCTTCAATTACGATTGGTTTAAATCCATACATCCTCTCAGTTTTATTCTGAATTTGTTTTACTCTATCTAAATCTACAGGATAACCACCCCAATGTACTAAATATATTATTCTTGTTTTAGGTGTTATCTTTCTCGCCAAATCATCTAAGTCCATATTAAGAGTATTAGCATCTACATCAACCCACTTTATCTTTAAGTTATTAGCTAATACCGGCCAATTAGTTGCTGTACAGGTTAATGGTGTGCATAAAACTTCATCACCATCTTTCAACCCATCCCAATGACTATTATAAGAACCAGCACCATCAAAAACTTTTTGATTATCTGTTTTATTTTTCAACATATGTAAAGCAAGGTGTTCAGCTGATGTAGCCGAATTGGTTGTTAAGAGATAATCTAATTGAAACCACTCCTTTAGATTTTCCTCGAACTTATCAACCATAGTTCCTTGTCCGATATATCCACTATTTAACACCTCACTAACACTATCGGAAACTTTATTTGACATAAAAACTTTGAATAACGGTATCATTTTATTTAAACCCCCTCAATATCATCTAATTTACTAAAAATATTATAAATATGCAACACTAAATTTTTTAAATTATATTTTTCTTCGTATTTTTTTCTCATATTTTGAACTAATCTTTCTCGTATATTATCATAATCAGATAAAACATAATCTATTTTTTCTTCAAGATTTGACCAATTATAATTTACGGCAATATATGTTTCATCATCCTCATATATAAAAGGTTCGGATTGAATGTAACCCATATCAGGTTTCATCAAAACACTTCCGAACATAGCAGATTCTACATCTCTTGGTGCCATTTCACCATATCCAATTGGTGCCATAATAATCTTAGAGTTAAACATATTTTGATAATATTCTTGTTGTGATATTCTAACTCCATTGGTAAGTTTAGCTACATTATATGTATCACCTAAAATGTCCATTAATTGTTTTCTATGAGGATCGTAGTAATCTGTTTGGCAAACTTCATGCTCGTAAACAGGTTCTTTTGTAGGATATCCAAACATACAAGATACATCAAAAGTTTTTTCTTGATTATACTCCATCCAATTTGGTTGAATTGTATGTAACCAATTACAACCAGATAGCTTCATCTTGGGTTTTAAATCATCAATATCAGGAACAGAGTAATCTCCCTTACCCCAATAGTATCTACCATTAGCCCAACCTTGTTTATATAAATCAAAATCTTTTAAATATGTATTTTTTAAAAACAATTTAGCATTGGATTCTCTAAATACATCTACCGTTCCAATAAGGGTTGTAGCATCTTGACCATCTACTATAAAGTAATCACCGGTTATCTTTGAACAAAATTCTAATCCTTTGTCTATTGATTCTTGTAATGATTTTTTCTTATCTATTATACTTGCCTGACCTACAAAAGCATAATCATATGTATCAGAAGTAGTAAACTCAATCCCAACTTCTTTGAATAATCCTTGAGCCATTAGGAAAGGTCTAAAAGTAGTTTCATTTCTATGAACATCTAGCTCATACAATTTTATTTTAATCATAAAACTACCTCTTTACCCTCACCAGAATATCTTAGATAATCAATGTTAGAATAATCATATTTTTTAATTCTATAATTTGTCCAATCTCCAGCATAAGGTCGTCTTATATTTATAGAACCAGCAATCATATCAATACCAGCCCCAACATCTAAGAAAATAGAATTTGGTTTCCACTCTGAAAACTTATGTAATATTCCACTTTTAACATGACCTACACCGAGTAAAAATATTTTAGATGTTGATTTTTCTAATTGAGGTCTAACTATACTTTCTAACTTATCTAAATCATCAGCAGCAAACTTTTGTGGGAAGTATATGTAATCTTTAAATTTTTCAAGGCCTAAATAATCTTGATATTCTGAATAAGTCATCAACTCTTCAATTAGGTGTAACTTTGGTTCAGCACCAACTAAACCTATACAAGACCGAAATTCATTGAGTAACCATTTATTACCAACTAACCCATAACCATATTCTGCTGGATAGTTTATATCCCTATCAATTACATCCGAAAACATTTGTTTATTTTCTGGATATAGTTCACAGGTATAAAAATCACATTTATTAGCACCATCCTTATGAGCTTGTAAATCTATTTCTGTGTATGACAAACTCAAAGCTCTATTACCTGGTTTGGCACTACCCACTTCTTGTGCCGTTAAAAAACGATAATCACCGTCTCCAAATTTATAAAATGTAGCACTATCTCGACTCTCAACTAGTTGTTTTAAATGATTCTTAAATAACTCTAGTCCCTCTTGAAATTGAGGAAATGTATTTTCATCATTGAAACAAGAGTGTTTATCTAAATTAATAGTACCGTCTATTTTATACAAATCTAAGATTTTATTCTCCACTCACTTTCATATTTTTGCATACTTCTCAGTTTGACTTTACCCTCATTTGGAACAGCCACTCCATCATCACACCTATTGCATATATCAGTTTTACCCGTCATTATTCTAGTCTTAAAGTTTTTAGTTTCAAATATATCTGGATAATCCATTTGTAACAAATTCCCAAGTGGTTCTTCTAATCCATAATCTTGACAACATAATTGTAAAGTGCCATCTGGTAATAAAACATTATGTATTATTCTATGACACCAATTGTTTTCCCACAACTTTTTACCAGTCAACTTGCCTAAGTTTCCAGCTCGTGAATTTAATCCTCTATTTTTATAACCTATAGCTCTTATCCTATCACCAGCGTGTTTCTCTATTTCTGGATGTAATTTATAACCTTCTGCACTATGAGTATGGAATACTTTACGAAAATCGGCATCAATTATATAATCTATCATCTCTAAATAATCATCTGATATTTCTCTTCCAGTTTTTGATTTAACACTTGGTGAATTTTTTCCTATGTTTTCAAAGTATGTTGCGGATGTTAAGTGTACATTAAACTCTTTAAAAGATGGTATTTTTTCTAATCTGTCTATATCGTTCTTTTTCATCCCAACCAATGTCGTGTTGATTAAAACTTTATGTCCTTTTTTGTGAGCGTGTTCTATCATATCAGTACAATTTGGATTTTCAAAAGCTTCTGTGTAGCCTGTAAAATGTATATCTACTTCTTTTGATACAGTAGAAAGACATTTTTCAAAAGTTTTCATTGACATCATTGTTACTCTATTCTTATCATCCTTAACATACTCATTGGTCAATAACTTATCTAAACTTTTAGTATCACCTGAACTTTCATAGTAATTTACTAATCTTTCATTATGAACATTACCTACAAAATTCTTAATTAGCTTAGTTTGTGGGCAATATTCACACATGTTGGAACAACCGATTTTTGTAGTAATTTCTAAAATGTACTGCATATTACCCCTTACTGTTAAAATATTCATGAACCCAATAAATTACATAATCAATATCTTCCTCTGTCATTCTATTATGACAAGGTAATGTAATAAATCTACCCCATTCACTATCAGCTACTGGATAATCTCTATTTTGTATTAATGGAGCGTATTTATGAAGAGGTTTAAAATGAACTGAAGTGTGAATGTTTTTGGTTGCTAAATAATCAATTAACTTATCTCTGTCATCGTGTAAAACTCTTGAGCAATAATATTGTACAGTTTCTGAGTGTGGTGGTCTTTCCATAATATCAGGCAACTCTTTATTATATCTCTTTTGAACATGTCTACGAAACTTTAAGTTTTCAGGCAACTTCTTCATCTGTTCTAAAGCAATAGCAGCTATTATATCAATCATATAGTATTTATAACCAATCAAGTCAACTTGGTAATCCCAAGCATATCCTGGAGTAGCACCACTAGCTCTACTCCAAGTAGAAGATACACCAAACCAAGTCATTTCCCTACACTTATCAGCTAATTGTTTATCATTGGTTGTTATCATCCCACCATCACCAGTAGGCATTGTTTTTACTGCTTGAAAAGACCATACAGCAGCATCGCCACCTTGTCCAGCGCCTGGTGTATAACAACTATGAGCAGTATCTTCAAGTATGAACCCACCAAATACTTTTCTTAAAGCATTATAATCACAAGGTACACCAGCTTGATTTACGGCTATCATGACTTCACTATTCGGTTTCTTATACTTCTCTACATCTTTTGGATCTATACATAATGTATCTCTCTTTACGTCAACTATGTTAGTGGTGAATCCATTCCATAAAGGAATCATCGCTGTGGCTATAAAAGATATAGTTGGATTAATAACATCAATACCTTTAAATCCCATAGCTTTCATGATCAAATCTTGACCGTGAGACGCACTTGTGACAGCCACAGCATATTTGTGACCAACCATTTTAGCGAACTTCTCTTCAAACTCTGCTACTTTAGGACCTTTACCCCACCACCCACTCTCTATGACTTCTTGAAGGGCTTCTATCTCTTCTTTTCCACCTTTAGGACCTAAAACTGGTAACATATTTTCTCTAATATCCATTTATAACTCCTTATAAAAACTTACAAATTCATTAAATAATTCTTCTATTGGTGACTCGTAGATTTCACCATCGTGATATTTATCAAAATTCTTAAAATGTTTAAAATCTAATAATTTCTTTTCCCATCCAAGTTCAAGCCTAAAACCCTCTTCTTTTGTCTGCTGAGTAAATGTTGGTGTGTTTACAAAGAAAGGAACTACAGCAGCACCACTAGCACCATAAATACTACATTTAGTATTTTTTAGTATTGCTAGTTGTTTTTCAAATGAATCTGAATCATTCTTTTCCAATTCAAAATTCATTATCTTATCTCTCACATCTTCAAATAATTCGTGTTCAGCTAAACCCTTTGAACCACCCCTACTTCCTTGAGTCTTAATAGACAATGAAATCACATTTACATTTAACTCATCAATTAATTTTCTAGTAAAAATAGGCCAGTTATCAGGATTCCAATCTAAATAGCATCTTTTACCATGTCTTGTTCTAGTTCTCGCCATAATAAATATAGTAGGACTATTATTATCAAAGTAGTTATTTATATTAGAAATTACTTCTTTTTCAATTTTTGTATCAACATCATAATGTACATATTCACCATATGGAAAATCTTGTAAACACCTTTCTCTTGTTATAGGAAAATCACCTGGTTTGTGAACGGCTATTTCAGTAAAACCTCTGTTCTTTAAATCTTCAATTACATCATTCAAATGATTTATAAAAACCGATGGAATTATATCTCTACCATCAACATGCTCACCATATGTAGCAGGAAATTTTAAAGTTTCTTCTAATTCAATTGGATGAGGTATGTATTCGTCTATGAAATCTTTATAAGCAACACCCCTACCATTAAAACCCAAATACACAGCATGACAATCACTAAAATTTTCATTTCTAATTTGTCTACATTCTGGATTCCACCAACTTAGCTCGTAACTAAATTCACCAACCCAAGGTCCAAATATTATAACTTTCTTACTCATTTTTTAAACTATATTTTTTATTTATATATTTTATTATATCAATTTTAGCAGCCCATCCCAAAAATTTTTTAGCTTTATCATCTAAGTTTAATGTTTCTTTTTGTTCTGCTGGTCTTTTTGTGATATATTTTTTAGGATAATTTTTACCAAATGCATCTGCTATTTCATTTATGGAATAATTTTTACCTCTACCTAACTCATATGTTTTTCCACGAGTGTTATCGCCAAAACAAAGAAATATACCACATCTGATTAACCCATCTACTATATCATCAATATGAGTGAAGTCTCGTCTTTGTTCACCATCACCTGTAATAGTTAATGGTTTGCCCTCACGATATTGTTTTTCAAAAATACCAACAACTGTAGAGTAATCACCTTCTTCTAATTGATGTTCCCCATATACATTATAAAATCTACATATCGCAGTTGGCAAATCATATACCTTATCATATAACTTACATAATTGTTCACCAGAATGCTTTGACCAAGCGTATGGACTACTCCATAAACCCTTATGAAAGGTGCTTGATCCAGAGAATACTACTGGTGTATTATTTTTTCTAGCCCACTCCAATACATTAAGAGCACTATTAAAATTATTGCTTATTGCTTTGGTTGGATTTTTCAATGATGGTTGTATACGAGCTAAAGCAGCAATATTGAATATTAAATCAACAGGTTCTACTTGACAATCACATGAAACCTCACACTCACATATATCAGATAGATTCCACCATTTATCTTTTGATAAATCTCGGTCAATGTAAAGACACCCATTTTGTTCATTTTCTTTCTTACCGGTTGAATAATTGTCCACAGATATTACATCATGTTGTTCTTTCAATAATCTTTTTATTAAGTTTGTGCCTACAAATCCAACACCACCAGCAACTAATATTTTCATTTTTTTATCCCACTTATATCTTCATTATAAAATCTATTTTGCTCTACTTGTCTTTCTATTGTTTTAGGATGAGTAATAGAATACTTATGTCCTGTTGGTAGGTGAGCATAAGTTTGAAAACCGACTAATTGTTCATGAACTGGTTTTTCCCAACGAATGTTTGGTCGGTTACGAAAGATGCGACCTTGCCAATCAGGATAGTTTATCCAACCTCTTTCGTTTATTGTATACCCATACATTCTACAATGTTCTTCTGTTATTCCCTTTACGGTATTTACTCTTGGTAAGAAAATTAAGTCAACCGGATTACCTTCAAGTATCTCGTGGATGTCTGCCATAAACCAAGATGAAATTATCTCATCAGCGTCCAAGTTAAAACTATAATCACCACTACACATTTTCTTTAGATAGTTTTTTTGTGAAGCAAAATCTTCCAACAGATTTCTTTGCTCAAAGACTATGTTTTCAGTAGATACATAAAAATCTAAAATAGCTTTTGTTTTTTCATTGTCTGAATAATCATCAAGAATAACTATCTCATCTTGTGGTTGTTTATACTTTATTAAAAACTTTAATAGCTTTTCAAGAGTAGTAGTTTCGTTGTGGGTTAATATAGAATAACTAATTTTCATTGATATAATTTACTATAAAATATTGATAAAGTCAAGTGATAAATTGTGTATTTATCTGTGTAACTTTTAATGATGTTAACTTGGTAAGTTTGTATGACCTGTATGATCCTTTAAAATATTTATCAGCTGATATAATATCACTATAAAATCTTTTAGGTGTCATAGCACTTCTTTTCTTTGGATTAGCAATCTGCAATCTAAAGTATTCTTCTTTCAAACCGATTAAGTTTTCTACCTCATCTGTTTCTGTTTTTTTAAAGTCAGCAACAGTAAATAACTTTTTTAACTTAGTTGGATTAAGATAGTTTATATTTAAACCCTCTAAATTTTTACTTTTCTTATTTGTATTTAGATAAAGTAGAATAGGTCTAGGATCCATAACACCTGGTTCTGAGTAATTAAATGTAATTATCATACCAGGTAATAATCTACCTTGACCTATTGTTTGAACAGATTTAACTATTCGTTTGTTGTTGTATCTGCTCGCCAATGAGATTCTCCAATTTTTCTACCATTTTAAAAGCATCCGAAAATGTAGGCATTACTACTTCTGTAGCAGGATCTGCTTGAGCGTAAACTCTCCACTTTAACTCACCATCAACTACTGGAACAACCATATAGTTTTCTGTTGTGAATACGGATGGCGCCCAATACCTACCCTTACTTGTCTCCACACATACTTCCTTAAAGTCATCAGGAAATGGTTTTATGTGAGTTTTCATAGTTTTGTTAGAAGCGTAACCACAGGCTAAGCACTGCATATTCTGTTCTTCATCACCCAATAAAACCATTGACTCTAATATCTCACCACCAACAACAGTACACTCTTTTGTGTTATTTGGACATTTGACTTTTAATATCATATCATCCATTATGTTACCTTTTTTAGTTTAGGTAGTTTTATTTTTGCTGGTTGTGGAGATTCACCACCGACTTTTTTAAGTTTAGGAAGTTTTAAACTGACAGGTTGTGGAATTGATTTTAATACATCATCTATAAGTTTATTAAATTGTGTTGCCATAGCAGTTAATGAAAACTCTCTTCTGTTCTTCTTACCCAAACGAGTAGCTTTCTTTTGTATTAGTTTTCTTTTCTTGTGAAAAGTTCTAATCTTTCTAACCACATCGGCTTCATTTACATCAAACCATTTAGATGGTTCTACAATAATAGGTTTCCATATAGCAGACTTAGGAACTGGTTTTAAAAAGCCATCAATTAACATAGATTCGGCATCTGTAAGAAAATCCATATGACCACTCCACTTTGGAGCAATTACAGGTAAGTCACAACAAGTAGCTTCTAACATTGGTCGTCCAAAACCCTCTCCGTGTGTACAAGTAATAAAAGCAGCAATCTTTGGGTGGTTGTAAAGAGTTGACATTTCTTCAATCGTTAAGTCACCGTGTATTAAATAAATATTTGGTAAATCAACACCCTCAAACATATCTTTAACTGATTGTATTCTTTTCTTTATGTCAGCTTTATCAAGAACACTAAAGTTAGCACCATTAGTTTTAAGAACAAGTGCTGGTGGATTGGGTATATTAGAGAAAGCCTTTAAAAAAGATTTGATTAAAACACCAATGTTTTTTCTATCTTCTCCAAAACCTTGTTGTCCCCATTGTCCAACATGAAGATAAGCAAAGTCTTCTTTGATAAGTTTATCCAAGTCATTATATAAACCTCTCTCCAACTCATGTTTTTGTTTTGGGCAATATGCATCCGTATCTACACCCTCAAACAAAACTGAAATAGGTTTTTCATTTTTTATTTCACCCACTTTTTGTTTTTGTCCGTTAGGAGCATCTTGCATCTTATCAAATGTACATCTGTTAAATGTGTCTGCTGTAAACTTAGATGGAACTATATTAAGGTTCATCTTGTTCATACCATCTAAAAATTGAGGAGATACAACATCAGTTTCTACACCAGCAGTTATACCGATATTAACTTTACCACCTTGAATAAACTCATTAGGTATTCTAATATCGATAACAACATCAGGTTGACTTGTTATTTTATCTTGTGTTGTAAAACTACTTAACAACTTCTGATGTCTTTTGACTTCAGGTCGTAAGTGATTTCTAGGTGTTGAACCCCACTTAACATCTAAACATTTAATGTCTAAATCTTCTCTATCCATAATAGAATAATAGATTGAACGAGCATGGTCACCATACCCACTACGGGTATTAAAAGGTGCAATCATAACTACTGAACGTTTCATACTGCCTCCATAGTGTATTTTTCTTTTGGTTTCCAATTATCAAATGCCCCATCCATAGAACTAATAAACTCTTGTCCCATAGCTTTTGATGTCATTAGATTTTCTTTACAAAACTTAGTTCCCAATGAACCAAGTCTTTTTCTTTCTTCCCTACCTAAGTCGTATAGTTTCTTTAACTGAACAGCAGCATCTTCTGGCTGACATCTATCATCAAAAATATAAGGTGTCATAGGTGAACCTTGAAGTGAACGATTAGTTGGATAAACAGGAAATACCCACTCACCATGTTCAGTATAAGTTCCTTTATGATTAGAACCTAACTCGACATAATCTTCAGGTGTTAAAAACTCACCATCTTTCCTAAAACCACATTGGTCTTGTAGACCACCAGTAACATTAACAATGATTGGTGTTCCAACGGTAAGAGCTTCAGCACTACCTAATCCAAATCCCTCGTTACTAGCCAAGTTAATATAAACATCAGCAGAGTTAAATAGTAGATTCATGTCATTATCATTAAATGGTCGTCTATCTGTTTCATATGTAAAACAAACATCATATTCAGGACATAAGTGTTTATGAACTCTTGGTAAATCTGTTCCGTTATCATCAACTGGTGAACAATGAAATACCAACACACACTCTTCTCTTTGTTCAGGTGTTAAACCATCCATAAAGTATTTATATGCCAATAAAACATCACCAGGTTGTTTTCTTCTGATGTTTCTATTACTATAAAGTATCTTAAATTTCTTGTTAGCGATACCATGTTTAGAGTTAAAATCAATTAAAGAAACATTATCATCTTCTATCTTATTAAATCTTCTTTCTGATATACCATGAGGCACATAAGTTATTTGCCAATCTTCATAATCAGGTAATAATCTTTTATTGATTCCATACGTTTGTTTTGATATACCCATCAACAAATCAGAACTCTTGTAGTAGTTTGTATTGTATTGTGGATCTGGTAAGTCATCCCATATATTATAATAAAAGATAGGAATATCTCTACGGATTTCTGCTTCCATGTTATAAAACCAAATCCAAAATCTAGGATCAGTATAATGAAGTATAGCATCTGGTTTTTCTATAGCAATAACATCTCTTAATAAATCTTCATTACCATAACCATCAACTGGATATATTCTCAAGTAGCCATCTTTTATACCAAAATCTTTTTGGAGATGTTCTGACATGTCAATAACTTTTCCAGCTTCAGGATGTTTGATAGCTCCACCCATCTGAACCCAATCATATTCATTTAATGTCTCAAATACAATATCTTTAGATACCGTAGCTACGCCACTATGCATTCTCAAGTCATCAGACATTAGTAATATTTTCTTCTTAGCCATTTATAACCTCTTTATTTCTATTACCACTTTCAAAATATTTATTTAATACATTTAGTTTATCGTCATAATCAGCGATAATTGCTAATTCTTTTTCAATCGTATCCATAATATCAGGATGTTCTGCTAAACCAAAAGCATTTTCTAATAAATTTTCAATATTTATACGATGCTTTTCGATATGAGCCTTAAAATGTAATTTACTTGCATTTACCAAATCATCTCTCAAGTTAATCATTAGAACTGACTCCCACTTGTATGTAGTTTATCATAACTTTCTATGCTTTCTTGTATAACATTATCATGAACATATTGATGAACTGAGCGATTAACTAATTTTTGTAAATTCATTGATGAGTTGACCGTTCTAAGTTTAAAATCTTCATATAACGATTTAAGAATTTTTACCGATGTCAACTTTGTTAAAGTATCTTTTTTCATAACCTATTCCTCGTTGTCTATAACTAGTATATATAAATATATAGTTTAATTAATAACAAGGGTTTTTTTTCCAAACTTATTAGCATATTTAATCGTTGACATAGAGCCTTTAGACTCAACTCCTCTTGGAACAAAAGAAACAACATATTCTGAATAAGCAGCTATGATTTTGTTTCTAACATAATAGTTTTTTACGCTATATGGTTTACTATAATCTTTTTTATCTTTTGGGCAATATAAATTCCAATGTTCGTGTTGTGGTGGAAACTCTTGATATTGTAATCCTAGTTCTAAAGCATACTTTTTAGCGTAATAGTCAGCGCCTGTTTTACAACCACCACTAACTATGATTGTATCGGCACCCTTATCAGTTTTCAACTTATAGATAAATTCTTTTATCTTTCTTCGGTTTTCGTACTTACGACTACCTACTATTGCTACTCTTAAAGTACCTTTCCCCACTCACAATGCTCCGTTTTTACAAACTCACAGAACTTACAAGCACTACCAGGAGAAGCATTGTAATTTCTATCTGTTTTATGGTTTCCACTTTTATCATAGATAGCCTCACGAAATTCTGTAAAGGCTTTTATAGTTTTATTTACACTAACTTTACCATTGGCAGGCTCAAATCTCTGTAACCTACTGATAGGAAAGTCACTTTGTTTTGCTATCTTTCTTTTTAGTATCAAGAACTCCACAGATATTTTATCCAATGGAACATCAAACTTTTCTGAATAAAATTGTTTGTAAAGTAATAACTGAGCTTTCTTGTAAAAGTTCTTCTTATGATAATCTGTCCAACTTCTCGTAGAAGTTTTAAGGTCAATAATAGTTATCTTACCTGATATCTTATTTCGTATCACAACATCAAGAAAACTTTTTAACTCTACGTTCTCTTGTAGTTCTATAGTTATAGGCAACTCAATCCCAACTAACTCGTAGTTCTTTTTCATGAAATACTTACCACGATGTTTTCTGAAATGTTCAAGTATAGCCAAACCATCTTGATAAAACTCAACCATTTCATCTTGACTACAAGGTAAGGTTTCTTGACCTTCTTTTATGAGTTTAAACTCACCCATCATTTCAGTTTTCAACATACCATTTAGGTCGAGTGCTTCAGCAGCTACGATAGAAGTACCATACATCACCGTGAGATATTCTTGTATCACGGTGTGCATAGCAGTTCCAAAAAGAGTATGTATATTGCCGGTAAAAGTTCCTAGCTTGTCTATATAACGAAGTTTCCACTTGAGGTTACATTCACTATAAGAAACAAACTGACTATGTGATACATGTCCCATTATATTATCTCGTCAATCATCCCATATTTTAAACAAGTTTGAGCATCCCACATTAAATCGTGTTTTAGCATTTCATCAAGTTTTTTCATAGGTAATTTAGTGTATTGTTTATAAATGTCTTTTATTGTTTTCATCATTAAGTCTAAGTTTTTCTTTTCATCATCAAAGTTGGAATATGTTCCCCAAAAGTTACTGCTTAATTGGTGGATTAACATATAAGAGTTTCTACTCATAAACCTTCTCTTACCGACCACACTTAAAAATGTTCCAGCACTAGCAGAGAATCCATCTACATAAGTTTCAACAGGAACTTTACATCTTAACATAGTATCCATAGAAGCAATACCACTTACTATACTGCCACCACCTGAATTAATATGTATCTTAATAGGTGGTGGTAATATACCAAGAGTTTGTGACAAAGTCAAGGACTTTCCTTCTAATTCACCAATTTTTTTGTTTAACTCACTACATGAGTTTCTGTTTACGCCAGAGTAGAAGTATATTTTGTTGTCTTGAACTGAAATATGTTTTTCAGCAACATCACCATTATATTTTCTATCTGGTGTTTCTTTCTTAGCTCCCCAATGTCTTTCCATTATTTACCCCATTTACCATTTTTTACAATTGTTGCCATTATGCCATAATTAGATACATCTAAATAAGCATCTTCCATCGGCTCACCTTGTACTGCATTGTCCCTACCACTCATTAGTAAAGTTTTTAGTCTTTGTATCTTATCGTTCATACGAAACCATAAACCAGTAAGTGATAGATGAACTTCTTCTTCGGTCTGTAATTGTGTTCCTACAGAAATATTACCAGGACCATAATCATGTTGTTTTTTAAGAAATAGTTCGTATTGTTCTCTTTGTAACCTACGAAACTCTTTAGTCATTTCCGGCCATTCTTTCTCCATCTGTTCGACTATAGGATGTTCTTCAGTAATTAACTCTCGTTCTTTTATTTGCATGTTATACCTTTATCACATTTGTTAATTGTATTAAAATAATCGATACTGCTAATAATATACTTATTAATGTTTTAAGTGTTGGTATTTCACCGATTAATAACCAAGTCAATGTACCAAATACAACAGTACCAATACCGAACCCAGCTAATCTCATATTCCAAAAAGCACCAAAGTATTCATAAGACCATTTAGTGGAATACCAAAACATTGGGGCGATAACTAAACTTGTAGCATAAACCCACCACATTGATTTTAAAAACCTTACTTCCGGCCATACATAATGCCCTTGTAATTGAAAAAAAGCAAATACCGAAGCAATTAAATTAGCCAAACAAGCTAAAACAAGTTTTGTCATTTAACACCCATCTTTTTTATTTCTTTATCTGTTTTACCATATTGTTTTAATAGTAGCTTTAACTCATCAGTAGTCATTAAGTTATAGTATTCACTTGCTTGTAACTTACTAACTTCAAAATATTCTTTTATGAAAGGAACAACCTTTTCATTTGTTTTGGTTTTCTTTCCACTAAGGTATCTTAGATAAGTTTTTTTCTTTGGTAATAAGGAGCAGTAAAATTTATATACCACTCCTATTGGCATTACCTCAATC
>Ga0209337_1000440_pt1 | contig 33415 bp, 21 predicted proteins | sample LinPmetageLP53_FD_184044 | JGI IMG/M metagenome (GOLD analysis project Ga0209337, IMG submission 184044) | Marine viral communities from the Pacific Ocean - LP-53 (SPAdes) (version 2) | ecosystem: Environmental > Aquatic > Marine > Oceanic | place: Pacific Ocean | collected 2010-02-08
GTATTAATCCAGTATATGGATGTATGGATTCCACTATGTTTAATTATAATCCATTAGCTAATGTAGATAATGGTTCATGTATATCTTATGTTTATGGGTGTACTGATCCTTTAGCTTTTAATTATAATCCAGCAGCTAACACTAACGACAATTCATGTTGTTTAATTTCAGGTTGTACAGATGTAACAGCATTAAATTACAATCAATTTGCTTGTTTTGATGATAATTCATGTATAACAATAATAACTGGTTGTACTGACGTTTCAGCTTACAATTATGATCCAACAGCAAACGTAACAGATTCTACAGCATGTTTGTATGATGCAGGATGCTATGGTGGACCAGGAGTACCTTATTGGTTAAATGATCCATGTTATGCTTGGGTAATTGACATTGATAATAACTGTTGTACAGATGATTGGGATAGCTATTGTGTAAATTTATATGATTATTGTCAACAAGGGATGCCTACAAACATTGAAGAACTTTTAAGAGAAAATGATTTTGTTATTTATCCTAACCCAACAAAAGACATTGTTAATTTAGCTTACAATAAAAATGCAAAGATCGATTTATATGGACCTTTAGGTAAGTTAATGGTATCTGGTGACAATATTAAGCAAATCGATTTAAACGCATATTCTAACGGTATATATGTATTATATATAACATATAACAATAAGACAATAACACATAAAATAATTAAACAATAATACAGCTTCCAAAATAAATTTATATTTATATAGGAATAATACATTAGAAAAATGGCAAACAATAAATACGCAGGATATACACCTGATCCTAAAAAGGAAAAATTCGAAATGGGTAATCGTTTAGATAGAGTAAACCCATACGAATTTAGAAAGGGTATGGATTATGAATTAACATCTGTAGGATGTAGTAGATTAGCAGAATCAACATCTGAAGAAAGAGAAAAAGCAACAGAATCTGTTCTTAAAAATTTAGATGAACACAATGCTTACTATTCAGCATTGATTCAATTTGAAGCAGGAATGAATCATGCTAGTAAAATTAATGAATCATCATTTAAAACATATTTAAAAACATATACGGGAAGTGAAGGTAGAGGTGATGGTATGAAAGAGGTAAAAAATGCTTTTAAACAAGGAAAAATGAAAGATGCTGATCATAAAGATGATAAAATGACTGAATTAAAAGAAGCTATTACACAAGAAATTAAAAATATTTTATCTGAAGATAAAAAAGATAAAGAAGCTGAGAAAATAAATAAAGCAGATGCTAAATCTGAAAAAGATGATGAAAAAGCAGCTTCTAAAGGTGCAAAGGGTAAAGAAAAAGCACTTGCTGCATTAGATAAAGAAATTGAAAAACTTAAAGCAGAAAAGGATAAAAATAAAGATAAATTATCTGTTCCTTTAAAAAGATATAAAGATGGTAAGTTAACAGCTGATGAATATAGAAAAATATCAGATGCTATTGTAAAAAGAAATAAAGAAATTGTTAAAAGATTAGGTGAAATTGAAAAAGAAAAAGAAGCTATATCTTTAAATGAAAAATTAGGTAGAAGAGAAGTAGCTAAAACAATGATGGAAAAAGATACTCACATGGCTATCTTAGAAATTATTAAAGAATATGGTATTTCATTAAGAGAAGGATCACAAGGTGTAAAAGCTTATTATGAAATTGCAAAAACTGCTTATCAAGAAGGATACATGGAAGGGTTGCAAAAAAATTAATAAAAACAAGTTATGAAAGAATATTTTAAAAAATTATGGTGTGCTATTTGGGATTCAACTAACATTGATGAAAAAGCAGAAGCAGCATTAAAAGAAGCAAAAGCTAGAATTGCTGAAATGAAAAAAGAACTAGCAGATGTTAAAAAAGCAGCTAAAAACGTTGTAGCACAATCTAAAGACGTTGTAGATGCAGCTAAAGGAAAAAAAAGACGAGGAAAAAAACCTTATTATAAAAATAAAAAGAAAACCAATAATAACACAACTAAAAAAAAGTAAAATGAATTTAAAAGAATTACAATCAATGATCAAAGAAGAGTTTGATGCTTACATGGGTGAAGCAGAAGACGATGTAGATGTATCAGTTAGTGATAACGATATAGATGCTGAAATGGGTGATGATATGGATGCTGGAGGTGAAGAAGATGTTCTTCGTTCTATCTTCGATTTATTAAAGACTCACTTTGAAGGAGGTGAAGAAGCAGAAGAAATGCCAGATATGGATGATGCAGAAGGTGAAGAAGAAGCTGATTTAGATGAAAACGCTACTACATCTGCTCAATATCAAAAAACAGGATTTGCTGCTGGTGGAGCTGGAAAAGGTGGTACTGGATATGATGCAGGATCAGTAGGTGGAAAAGGATCTACTGGATATGATGTAGGTTCAAAAGCACTTCAAGAAAGATTTCAAAAGTTAGCTAATATTATTAAGTAATATTATATGACTCTCGACGAGTTATTATTGGAATGGTCGTATAGGTCAGAAAGGGGATATCCAACTTTGGATAGCCCTTCTGATGTCTCTATTTTAAAAGAAATACTTACAAAACTTAATTTATCTGAGGAAGATGTAAGTAGTATAATTGATGAATTAGAAGATGATGATGATGGTGTAGTAAGGGGAGATGAAGATGGAAATAATGATATAGACGGTTTGGATGGTTCTGGTAGTGATTTACCAGGTAAGCCTAAGATCCCATCAATATCTACAGATGATGAGGAGGATAAAGAAGAAAAACCTGAAGACAAACCAGAAAAAATACCAACGGCAGGAGATACTACTTATGATGCTATTATAAGAAATCATTTAGGTTTAAAAGATGATCAACCAATTCCTAGAGTTGAAAATACTTATCCATGGCCGGGTAGAGGAGGTTCTACATTTAATATTCAAGTTAAAGGTAATGATTTAAAGTATTGGAAAGATTTTTGGGAATTAGCACCACCTGTAAAAGGTAAAGAAATAGGAACAAAAAGTAAAGGAACAGGGAATGGTGAAGTAGCATTATATTGGTTATATCAACATTCAAATTCTGCATCTGTTAAAGGTACTCAAGGTGCAGATAATCCAGATTTAGAATTTGATGGAGTAGGTGTAGAAGTAAAAGCATTTGGAAAAGCTCATGAAAAAGCTAAAGGATTAGGACGTTGGTCTCAAGATAAAGACCAATTAGATGCATTAGGTATATTATTTGGTTTTCAAAAATTAGTAAGTACATTACAACCAAAATCATCAGGAAAATTACCCCCTGACATAAGTCCAAACAATTTTAAAGGATATCAACTAAAAGATGCTTTTGAACAGTTGGCTAAATTAAAAGAAATAAATTTAGAAAGATTAGGAAAAGAATATCCAATATTTTTAGACATTAAAGCAAGATTAGAAAGTTTATCTGCAAAAATAGGTGATTGGGATCCTGAAAATCCAGAAGACGCAGCTAGAAGAATGGCTGTTTATTTTATTTCTCCTAAAGTAGGAAGAAAACCTGGAGATGGTGGTTTCTTAACTCATGTATTAGAAAATGGAGATTGTAGATTTTGGGCGTTTGATATTGAAAAATTAAAAAATCATCCAGATTTAATAGCAAAAAAGGGCCAATCAGGATATATTGGATCAGCTAGTAGCCAAATGTATGTTGAATTTGATCATCTTCTTGGTTAAAAAGGCTTGGTTTATACCAAAATAAGTACTATCCTACTACTGTAGGGGTTTTTAGGTCGAAACGGCGGACCGCAACACCAAACACATGACACAGTACAACCCGAAAAATATAGAAGAAACACTGAAGCGGATGGAAAAAGCGGATGAGTTAAAAGGCATACACCGCTCCGGCACTAATATAATGTCGTTTTTTGATGATAACGATAAAGAACACGAATTACAAAAACAACAATCACTAGCAGAAATTAAAAGAGATGAATATCTTAAAAGTGTTGAATTATTAAAATCACTTATACAAGAAAAAGGAACAAAATCTGATTTAACTCGTATACTAGCAGTAGGTTATTTGATTGAATCAACAGACTTTCTTAATATACCACCAGATCGTAAAAAAATGTTAAAAGAAAACATGGATTGGTGTAATCAACAATATGAAAAATATTTGGATTCCCAAGAATAATTTACTATAATTAAATCAATAATAAAAAATATTTATGAAATACGCAAGACAAACACAAGAAGCTTTAGATAGACTAGATCAAGCTTTAGCACAATTAAGAGGATTAATATCAAGAGGTCAAAATAAAGAAGCAATTCAGTTTATGGAAGAAGGAGCACTTAAAGAACGTTTTGGAGAACTACAAAATATAATATCAGTATCATCTACAAATCCTTTAGGATCTAGAGGTACAACATCAACAGGAAGATTTTAATATGTTGTCAGCAGAAAAAATCCAATCAAATTGGAACCGTTATGTAAGTGTAATAGAAACATGTTTTTCAAAAGAAAGAACAGACATACTATTACCATTTTTAAACAAGTATAAAGAAAGAATGATGATGATGCCTGCTTCAAGTAAAAATTGGCACCATTCAGCCTTTGCAGGTGGTTATACTGATCATGTTTTGCGTGTCTATGATTGTGCAAATGAATTGTATAAAACGTGGAAATCAATGGGTGGTGATATATCCACATATACTGTTGAAGAAATGCATTTCGCAGCATTATTCCATGATTTAGGCAAGATGGGTCAACAAGAAGGCGAGTATTACCAACCAAACGATTCACAATGGCATATGGATAAATTAGGCCAAATGTATAAGTTTAACACTGACATTCCTGCAATGAAAGTTCCAGAACGTTCATTATTTATATTACAGGAAATTGGATGTAAAGTTACTCAAAATGAATTTATTACAATTAAAATTCATGATGGTTTGTATGACGAGTCAAATAAATTTTACTTTATGTCTGGTCAAAAAGAAACTAGATTAAGAACACATTTACCATTATTAATGCATCAAGCAGATCATATGGCTGCTCAAATTGAATTTGAGTTATGGAATAATTCAGCTAATCCTTCTTCTAAACCAGCAAACGCTACTAAAGGTGATAAAACACTTAGAGCAGCTAAAAAAATAAAAGTAGAAAATAACCCAAAATTAGCATCAGCAACATTAGATGTTATAGATTCATTTTTTAAAGATTAATTATGATAACACTTAGTATAATATTAACAGTAGTAATAACTGCTTCTGCCTTTATAATTAGAAATTTAATTGTAAAAAATGAAAAATTAGAAGATTTTATCTCTAAACAAAGTGAAGCTATCACTGCTTGTGGTGTAAGATTAAAACAACTAGACCAAAAAGGTTCATTCATAGCAGATGATGAAATAGGTTTTTTCTTTAAAGAAGTAGCAAAAATACAAGAAGCTCTAAACGAGTTTACCCTTAAATAAAAAATTAGTAAAAACCACATGTCAAACAAACTTAAGTACGCCCCTAGTCCTCCCCCAGAACCAGTAGTAGTTGAATCTCTTGAACCAGAAAAGAAAAAAAGAGGAAGAAAAAGAACAAAAAAACAATACTTTACACCAGATACAGATGCAGCTATAAAAGAATATTTAAATTCTTCTAACCAAGATGAAAGAGATGATATATTTGCAACAAGAATACATTATCCTTTCTACAAATTAGCTGAAAATTTAATCCATACATTCAAGTTCTACTATACAGAAGTAGATGATTTAGAAGATTTAAAACATGAAGTAATTTGTTTTCTTTTAGAAAAATTAGATTATTTTAAACCTGAAAGAGGTACAAAAGCGTTTAGTTATTTTTCGATTGTAGGTAAAAATTATCTTATTCTTTACAATAACAATAATTATAAAAAGAAAAAAGCAAAAGTAGACGTTATAAAAGCAGATGAAGATGATGGTGTTTTACATCAATTAGGAAGAGATGGACGTAAACAAGAAATAAAAGATTTTATAGATTATTTCACAGAATATATTGATAAAAATATGTTTACTATGTTTAAAAAAGATAAGGATAGAAAAGTATGTGATGCTATAAATATACTTTTTAAACGTAGAGAAAATTTAGAAATTTTTAATAAAAAAGCCCTATATATTTATATTAGAGAAATGACAGAAGTAGAAACTCCTGTAATTACTAAAGTAACTAAAGCATTAAAAAAGGTATATAAAGAATTATATAATGAATATGCTGACACAGGTTATGTAAGAATCTAAAAATTCCATATTTATAATAAAATAATATGGATTCATTAAACCAAATACTTTTTGACGATAAATCCTTTGGAGATTTATTAAAAGAAATTCACGGTAATCAAAAGAAAAAAGCCAAACAACTTGCATCTTTGATAGCTGAATTACGTCCTTTAGTTCAATCTTTAGGTGATGCTACTGTAGTAGTTCCTCTAATAAAAGAATACATGGAAATTAGTGTAAAAAATGACGATCAACTAATAAAAATGGCAGCTATAGTACAGCGTTTATCTACAGGAGCTGCTTCAACAGGAGATGGTGGTTTATTAACAGCTGAAGAAATGGATCAATTAATGGATGTAGCTGAAGAAATAGCTAAAACTGTTGAAAAACCAAAAGAAATAGAAGCACCTTCTCAGGAAGAAATAGAAAAATAAATGGCTACATTAGGACATAAAAATATAAGTAATAATCTTTCTTCTCAACCTGGCACCCTTAAAGCTGTAAGAGTAATTGACATTATATTACATATAAATCATCCTAGAGCTAAAGAATTTGGAGGGTATGATGCTATAGGAACTATATTTTTTGGAGATGTTTATGAACAAAACCAAGCAGATAATACAAGATTATTAGATAATGCAAGACCCTATTTTTCTTTTATAAAACAGTATCCCCTAAAAAATGAAATAGTATTATTAATGAATGGTCCTACAAGAATTTTTGATTCTGATAGAAATTCAAACCATAAATACTATATACCCAATGTAAATATATGGAACCATCAACATAATAATGCTTTACCTGATATATCGTATCATATAGAAGGAGAAGAAAGTCCTAATTATGGTATGGTAGAAGGAATAATAACAAGAACAGCTGAAGGAGATAATTCAGTAGAACTTCCTTTAGGAGAATATTTTAAAGAAAATTTAAGTCTTCAACCTTTATTACCTTTTGAGGGCGATACTATTATAGAAGGTCGTTTTGGTAATTCAATAAGATTTGGAGCTACGGCTAAAGAAGCAAATGATAAAACAGCATATTCTACTAAAGGAGAAACAGGAGACCCCATAACTATTATTCGTAATGGTCAACATGTAGAAGAAGAGGACAATGGTTGGGAACATACAATTGAAAATATAAATTCAGATCATTCAACTATTTATCTTACTTCAAATCAAGTTTTACCAAACATGGAAATTGTTTCTTTACATTGGCAGTCTTGGATGGCTAAACATGATGAATTACAAGTAGACCAAAAAGATGAATTTAATAATATAACTGAAGGTTTTGAAGATGAAGCTATAGAACCTCAAGAACCAGAACTTATAGAAAGAGATGAATTAGAAGAAGCAACGGAAGAAGATATAGCAGCTCAAGAAGAACTAAATGAAGATCCAGAAGATTGTATAGATTGTGATAACCATGAAGGTGATTATTTATTAATTGAAAATGGAGAAGCTAAATATTCATATGAAGTAGAAGAAAAAACTCCAGATGGTGAAACAGCAGGAGAAAATAACTCACCCCCAGCAAATCCTCCTACCCAAAATGAACCCACAGTTCAAACAATGCCTCCTGATTATGGACCAGAAACCTTTGAAAAAGAAACTTATAAAGGTTTTAGAATTATGGAAACACATTCAAGACGTGATGGGATTTTTATGTGGAGTTATGAAATAGAAGAAAAAGACTACCCAGCAGGATCTCGTGAAGAATATATACTTGAGGAAAATGGATATGCTAGCACCACTAATATTGATGCTATAAAAGGAGATATTGATGAATATGGAGAAGAATATGATGATGGTTATAGATTAGAATAATAATGGATATTAAACAAAATAAAATAATATGGTAAGTTGCGGAAATTCAAATACAGGATCAAAAGAACCTGAATTAGGTGTTTTAGACTTATTAATTCAACAAGATAATTTTGGTGATGCTGATAATGATGGTATTAGTGATGATTTTGGGTCGGAATATAATATAGATGATTCATTAAAACCACCACTTTCTCATTATCCTGATGGAACTTGTGTAAAAGATATACTAACTGAAGAAGAAATACAGGAAGAAATTGATGATTTTGAAAAAGGTTCAGATCATTCTACAGACGATGGAACACCACCTGTAGAAATTATTAGTTTAGGATGTACTAATCCTGATGCATTAAATTATGATCCAGACGCTGTAGAAGATGATGGTTCTTGTACTTTTCCTCCCGTTGATCCTCCACCAACTCCTGATCCTGCATTACCTCCCCCACCAGCTTTTTTGTCTAAAGCAGATGGTTTTAAACAAGCTATTAATGGTATGAGATATCCAACAAAATATGAAGATTTACAGGGAGGAGGAGGATCAATTAATGGAATGAGATTAGGAGAATATATTCCTTATTATAGTGTACAAGGAGATGGAACTGATGGATATTTTAAATGGATTTTAAGTTTTAATTGGAAAAATGCTAAATTTTGGCTCCCAGAACCTAAACCTTTTAATATAGCTACTAAATATTGGAGAGATGGTGGATATCCTAATAATAGTGCATTACAAGGATATGATAATAAGAATATAGGAACAAGTTACACTACAGTTAAAGATGGGATGTATACGGCAGGTTTATGTAGTGAAATAGAACAATTATGGATACACACCACAGGATGTGGGGGAAAATTTAATATGAATATGGCCACTTTAAGACACACAGCTGGGGGTATGATGAAAGAATCGAGAGTTAGTACTATGCCTTATCATTGGGTAATTAACCCAGTAGGACATATGTCTCAAGAAATGCCTGACGCTAGATATGGTGCCCATACTGGAAAATATGGAAATGAGAAAGGAGTAGCAATTTCTTGGATGACTTATAATAATGAATTTGATGGAGGTATACCAGCTAAAATCTATGAAAAAACAGATAAAGCAACATTTGACAGTTATAGAAGATTATGGCCAACGAATGCACAAATAATTAATTTAGGTAAATTAATAGCTATATATGTAAAAAGATACCCTAACATTAAAATAGCAGGACATCACCAATATAAACTTAAACATTGTCCTAATTTTTGGGTACCTGACTTTGTAAGAGCAGGAGGAGTACCTGGTTTAAATCAAGCAGGTATAGATAAACTTGTTAGAACAGGTGGAAAAAATCCAGCAAAAGATGGTGATTATGGTAGACATCCAGATGTAGATCAATATGGTCCTGAAACAATATATGGTTTTGCAGCAAGAGAATTAGCTAAAATTTCAAATCCCGCAGGTATAGGTGGGGGTTCTTCACCTGTTCCTAGTTCAAATCCAGATACACCTAAACCACAAGAAAATAAGTTTAAAGATATGGATTGTACTGAATATACAAATTTAGTTAAAGATTTACAGAAAAAAGGCTTATTAACAGGTTTTATGTCTGGAATGAAACATGAGGATAGGCAGGAGTTTGAAGAAAAAGCATACACTTGTAGTTAATATAATAAAAAATGGCAAACAGTAAAGTAAAAATAACATCAAAACCACAACAACCTTTTGCGTATCAAGGTAATCAAGTAATTATCAATACGGATAGAGTTGTAATGCAGTCTAAAAAAGATAGTATTCTTATGTTTGCTAAAGAACATATGTCATTTAGTGCAAATAAAAGTATACATTTTGACACCGGAGGAACACCTAATGATCCAGGAGACAGTTATTTTATTATTAATTCTCCAAAAATTATTTTAGGTTTAAAAGGCCAAAATCAACTTCCAACAGAACCCGTTTTATTAGGTGAAAGAACAGAAGAATTCTTAAAAGATGTATTAGCAGCTATAGATGCTTTATGTGATATAATAGATGGTCCTGAAAATATAGATTCAGCTGGAGATGTACCTTCCCCTGCTTTGGTTTCAGCTATAAAAGTATTTAGAAAAGATCATATAAAAAGATTAGCTTCAGAAATAGGATATACTTATAAAACGGATGAAGATTTTAAACATAAAGTAGACACTAGTCAAATTTCAAGTAAACACGTATTTACAATTTAAAATGGAAGCAGTAATAGGTAAAATAACAACAATGTTAAAGTCTAAACTACATGGACTTAAAGGTAAAGCTGTAGATCAAGGTAAAAGAAAGGTAATGAAATATAAAGAAAAATTACCTACTGAAGATCAAATCACAGAAAAACTTAAAAATTCAGGGTGTTCAGATGCTGAGAAAAAAAGATTAGAAGCAAAATATAATAAAATAAAAAATTTATTAAATAAAATAAAAGGAATAGTAGCAGGAGCAGCAGCAGCATGCGCAGGTTTAGCAGCTATACTAGCTATGTTAAATGGATTATTAAAAATATTAGATGCAATTGTTAAAATATTAAATGTAATTTTAAAAATTTTAAAAATAGTAATAAAAATAGCAAAAATAGTAGTTAAATTCTTAGGAGGAACAGGTACAGGAGGTTTAATAGATTTATTGTCTCGTTTAATAGTAAAAGCAGAATATACTATAGGTAAATGGGTGCAAGCAGTAGGAAGAGCAAAAGAATTTATAAAAAAAATGCTTAAAAAATATATAAACCCAATTGCAAAAGCATTAGCTAAAGCAGCAGCAGCTTTAGCAGCATTATTAGGAATAATTGAAGGACTTTTAATGATTTTAGAAATGTTATATATGTTTATGTTAAGTAAATGTGCTATAAGTGGAGGTGATAATAATTCAACATCAGATACTAATACTAATGGAAACGGAACAGCAGGAGATGGAACAGGAGATGGAACAGGAGGGGGAATAGGAGATGGAACCGGAGGAGGAGCAGGAGGTGGATTAGGAAACGGAACTAAAGGAGATCAATTAAATGTTTTATATCAAATGTTACAAAATAATACTCCTGAAGAAATAATAGGTAGAATGGCTTTAAGAGGAGATGATGAATATATTCGTTATATTAGAAATGCTCGTTTTCAAACAATAGGATATGAAAGATTTAATGCATCTATAACTTCATTAGATAGTACTCAAGGAGTTAATTACCCTTATAATGATACTAGTAAAAATATATCTCCAGAAACAAGAATTGATGCTAGAAATGAATTACCAGAATTTCCAGATTTAGTAAGAGGAAGCCAAAAAAGAAATATTTTACAAAGAAACTTAAAAGAAAATCCTGATGGTCCTACTTCTAGTGATAAAAACATAGGGTCTTATTAATAAAAATAAAATTAATTTATATTTATAACAAACAACAAACAAACATGAAAGCAAAAACTTTTGAAAATCTAATTAGAAAAGTAGTTAGAGAAGAAATTGATTATTCGTTACGTAGAGAAATTAAATCACTTAAAGAAGATTTAAGAGATGAATTAAAACCAACTATTGTAGAACATAAAGAAAAAATAGTTGAAGTTCCAGAAGCAACAAAAGCTTCTTTAAGAGAAAAAATAATGGGTAATGCACCTATAAAACAGCGCTCAAAACAAGCATTTACATCTAACAGTGCACTAAATGATTTATTAAATGAAACAGCAGCTGGAGATACAAATTTAGAATCAGGAAATGCATCAGTAAGTATAGCACAACCATTTGCAACAGGAGCTCCATTACCAATGGATACAACAGGAATGCCAGATTCAGTAGCAAATGCAGTAACAAAAGATTATAGTGGTTTAATGAAAGCAATAAATAAGAAAAAAGGAAGATAATAAATGCCTATTTTAGAAAGAAGAAATATAAAAATAAATCCTATAGATTTACCACAAAATGATAAAGTAGCGGTAGGTGTTACTTTTCCTTTTGATGGATCTGCTGTTTTTAATTCTTCTTATACTACTAAAGAACAAGTAAAAAGTAATTTAATTAATTTATTATTAACTTCTCCAGGTGAAAGATTAATGAATCCAACTTTTGGAGTTGGAATAAGAGATCTTTTATTTGAACAAGTTATAGACAAAGAACAACTAAAAAATAGAATAACAGATGGAGCTCAAGTTTATATACCTGAAATAGATATAGATGATGTATTTATTAAAAGAGAAAATAATGAAACAACTCCAGAAATTCACACAGTACGAATATCAATATATTATAAAGTATTAGCAGACAGATCAACAGATGCAATATTATTAAACTTTTACTAAATTATGGCATTTTCAAAAACATCAAATATTTCTAGAGAAAAAAGTATTAAGTATTTAAATAAAAATTTTAATGATTTTAAATCACAACTAACAGATTTTGCAGAATCATATTTTCCAGATACTTTTAATGATTTTAGTGATTCATCTCCTGGAGTAATGTTTATGGAAATGGCTGCTTATGTAGGAGATGTTTTATCTTATTATCAAAGTACTCAACTACAAGAAAATTTCTTATTATTAGCACAAGAAAAAGAAAATCTTTATAATTTAGCTTATTCTTTAGGGTATAGACCTAAAGCTACTACTACATCAACAGTAACTTTAGATTTATTTCAATTAGTTCCTTCAGATCCTACTAATCAGTATCAAGCTGATATGAATTATGCTCTTACAATAGAACAAGGATCAACATTTAAATCTGAATTAGGACCTGAATTTATATTAGAAAAAGATTGTAATTTTAAAACAGATTCTGATGTTAGTCCTTTAGAAACATCAGTATATTCTATAAATAATAGTACAAATCAACCAGAATATTATTTACTTACTAAAAAAGTAAAAGCAAGTGCAGGAGAATTCAAAACAGAAACTTTTCCTGTAGGAAGTTTTTCTAAATTTTTAACTTTAGAATTAAATGATCCTAATATAATATCAATAGAATCAATAACAGATTCTGATGGTAACAGATATGATGAAGTACCTTATTTAGCCCAAGATACTCTTTTTGAACCAATTGAGAATATAGCAAGTAATGATCCTGAATTACATGGTTTTAATGAGTCAACTCCTTATCTATTAAAATTAAGAAGAGTTCCAAGAAGATTTGTAACTAGATTAAAATCAAACGATAGATTAGAAATACAATTTGGGGCAGGAGAAAATAGTATAGTAGATGAAGAAATAATACCTAATCCAGATAATATTGGTTTAGGAATTAAAGATGGAATAAATAAAATGGAATTTGCATATGATCCTTCAAATTTCTTATACACAGGTACTTATGGATTAGTTCCTACAAACACAACATTAAACGTAAACTATAGAATTAATAAATTTGGTTTACAAGCAAATGTACCTACTAACACAATAAATAAAGTAGGTACATTATTTGTAAAAACTACTCCTAATGTAGATAATAGCTTATTACAATATGTTAGAGATTCACTATCTGTAAATAATATGATAGCAGCAACAGGAGGAGGAGCAGGAGATTCAGTTGAAGAAGTAAGACAAAATGCTATGGCAGCATTTTCTGCTCAAAACAGAACAGTAACTAAGGATGATTATTTAATTAGAACTTTATCTATGCCTGCTAAATTTGGTAGAGTAGCTAAAGCTTATATAACACAAGATGATCAAATTTCACCTTTAACTTCTAATCCAGGTAGAATACCTAATCCTATGGCTTTAAATTTATATACATTAGGATATAATAATAATGGTAATTTAACTACTTTAAATAAAGCAACAAAAACAAATCTCCAAACATATCTAGAACAACATAGAATGTTAACTGATGCTATTAATATTAAAGATGCATTTATAATTAATATAGGAGTAAGCTTTGAAATAGTAGTATTTAAAAACTTTAATAACCAACAAGTAATAAAACGTTGTATTGAAGAACTAAAAAAATATTTTAGAGTAGATAGATGGCAAATAAATCAACCAATAATAATATCTGAAATATATACTACTATAGGAGCAGTAGAAGGAGTACAATCAGTAGTGGAAGTAGGAGTAAATAATATAGTAGGATCAAGTTTAGGATACTCACATTATAAATATGACTTAAGTGATGCTACTATAAAAGGTATAATTTATCCCTCATTAGATCCAAGTATATTTGAAGTAAAATTTGCTAACCAAGATATTAAAGGAAAAATAACAACATATTAAAATGGCATATTATTCTATATTTCCCGAAAAAGACGCAACAATATATAGTCATCCTAATAGGATAGGTTTAAATACTGGTAGAGATGAAGTATTAGAATTATTAGAAGAAAAATCATCAACTGCTGAATTATATTATCCTTCACGTTTTTTAATTAAGTTTAAAAATACAGAAATTAAAGATATTTTTGAAAATAAACTAAAAGGAGTATCTCTTTGGAGATCTAATTTAGAAATATTTTCCACAGAACATAAAACATTACATGCAAATCACATAGTACAAGTTTATGCAGTATCTCAATCATGGGATGAAGGTACAGGTAGATTTAAAAGTAATCCTTCATCATCTAATGGAGTAACTTGGGATATGAGAACAGATACAGGTTCAAGTGCAAGAGCAATATGGACAACTTCAAGTTTTGCTGCTAATTCTACAGGTTCTAGTTGTGATTTTATGGTATCAGGAGGAGGTACTTGGTGGACAGGAGCTAATTTTGTTGCAGAAAATTCATTTAATAACGCAGATAATTTAGACTTAAATTTAGATGTATCTAATATAGTAAAATATTTTTCTGCAAGTTTTTATCAAGGCGCTACTTACCCAACAGGAATAGAAAACGAAGGATTTTTAATTAAAAAACCAGAACCTACAGAATGTGATGCATCAGCTAGTTTTGGTGAATTACAATATTTTTCTGCAGATACACATACAATATACCCACCTAAATTAACATTTAAATGGGATGATTCATCTTATACTACAGGTAGTAATATTGTATTGACTAGTGGAGATATATTTCTAGCATTATATAATAATAAAGAAGAATTTCAAAGAAAATCAAAACAACGTTTTAGATTAACTACTAGAAAAAGATATCCAGATAGAGCTTTTGTAACAAGTTCAAATTATTTAGATACACAATATTTACCTACCTCTAGTTATTATAGTTTACGTGATGCAACAACAGATGAAATAATAATTCCTTTTGATACTTCATACACAAAATTAAGTGCGGATAATGATGGTATGTTTTTTGATTTATGGATGGAAGGATTACAACCAGAGCGTTATTATAAACTTCAATTTAGAGTAGATAATAATGATGGTATTAATATTTATGACGAAGATTATTATTTTAAGGTTGTTAGATAATGGGAAGAATAGATCCAAAATTAATAGTATCAGGAGAGGAAAGTTCCATTAAAATTGTTAAATTTAAAGGAAAAACTTCATTAAACGCAAACCATCAACATGATTTTGTGGTATATGAAGATGATACTATTGAGATTTTTGAAGCATTTATAACAAATAAAGAAACAGGTCAAAAAGAAAAACATACACATGAATATTTAGGACCATATCCTTATGGTATAATATCAAAAGTTTTAAGTAATTCTAAAGCAAAAAGAACCCATGACCATAAAATAGATAGTGTTTCTCATCCTATTAATTTACAAAAAACAGTTTATGGTAAAAAATCATTTGGAGAAAATGTAGATAAAACTTTTAATGAATTTATATCTCCTAAAAATACCATTAGTATAGAAGAATTTTTTAAACATTACCAAGAAATGTTTTATGAAATACCAAGAGATGGTGATAATTCTCATAAATCTATAATAGCTCAAAGTACAGATTATATAGGTGATTTTCTAGATGATAGAGATGTAGAAATAATAGAACTTACAAATACAATAGTAGACTTAGAACAAAAACTAGCAGAACAAGAAGAAGCAGATAAAGAACATCCAGTATTTACAAACGGTACTTTTCTTAAAGAAGCAGATAAAAAGACAATTTATTATATGGATAAAGGAGCTAGAAGAGCAATCACAGATTATGATACTTATTTAGTTCTTAAAAGAGTTAATGGTCATGAAACCGAAAAGGCAGACGAAGAAGTTTATATATTAGTTAATGAAGATGTAATAAAAGGTTTAGAAGTAGGTCCTAGATTTGCTTCTGAAGACTTATATGGGGATAATGAACAAAGAGATAAAGCAGAAGAAAAAAGAAGAGTAGAACTAGACCCAGATGACTTCGTAGCAGACCCATCTCATTATGATACTACAAGTGATTACATTGCTGCTCTAGACAGAGAAACAAGACAATTATTAGCTAAAGAAGAATATGTACAAGAATTATATTATAGATATAAATCTGACAGTGAAAATATATTTAATGATGGTGAAAGAGAAGAAGCAACTAATAAATTTACAGAAGTACGAGAAGAATTATATGATTTAAGAAGAAGAATACTAAGATATACAGATATTTTAGAATCAGTAGATCCAGATGGAGATTTACAAAATATAGAAATAGATACTTCACGATTAAAACAAATAGTGGAAGAAAAAATGTCAAGACCTGATAACCAATTTTCCCAAGCAGAACTTAAACAATTAAGATCTAAAGAAAATAAAATAGGAAGGTTTTTAGATTCACAAGGAAAAGCAACTTATGGTAGACCTGATAAAAAAACAATATCAGGGGCACCATCTTCAGAAATGGCAGGAATGTCAACACCAGGATCAGATTCTTCAGCAATGTCAGGATATTTAGCAGGAGCGGGTATTACAGGTGTAGGAGCTGCAACAGAAGAAGAACCTAAAAATCCTCCTGCAGGATATGTATCCAACGGAAATAGAACAGTAAAAAACCATACTATAAACGAAGCAATTAGAGCAATGAAATTAGGAGCAAAATCTCCAGGTGGAAATTATTATTGGACATTAAAAACTTTACCTAATAAAATAAGTGAAACCCCAGATTTAGATAATCCTCAATGGCAGGTATATTTAGATAAAAAGGCAAAACCAATCCCTACGGGAATTGGAATAGGAGGATCAAGTATAGGAGGAGGTACAAGTATAGGAGGAGGTAATTGGGGCCATGAAGAAGCAAAACGACAAAAGATAAATATATATGCTGTAAAACCAACTTCTAAATACTATTGGTCTACTTCTAAATTTGAATGGTATGTTGTACCAGGTAAATTCCCAGGTGTAAAATCTAGAAACTGGCAAGGAAAAACCATACATAAACTTAATGGATAATGGAAAAGGTTACAATAAATAAAATAGAAAGACTAAAAGTCTCAGATTCTAAAGGTTTAACTTCTAGAGATATTAATAGAAAGTTTGGTAAAACTAATGATTATATTGAACTTCATATTCATGATTTAGGGGGAGAATTATTAGAAACAACTCCTAATTATCAAGGATATAGCCTTCCAGATCAAATAGAAAGCAATACATCTCAATTAACTAGTACTTTATTTATAGATCCTTATCAACATTTAGACGATAAAGGATATAAAACAGGAACTTATAATGTAGCATGTAATGTCCATAGGAAAAAAATATTTAGTGGCTTACAAGCAGATTTTAAAATCCATGAAATTTCTCCTTCAAGAACAGAATTAAAATTAAAAGGATTAGGAGTTGATGAAAATAGAGTAAAAAAAGCTATTCTTAGTTTTATAAGTGAAATAGAAACATCTCTTTTTAATAAAGATTTTATTTTAAATTTTGGTAATAATATAAATATTTTAGGAATTAATGTAGCATACCATAATACAGATGGATGTGCTTTAATTAAATTATACGAACCACTTCCCCCTAATATAGAAATAGGAGCAGAATTTTGGGTAGTAGAAGAAATAATTGAACCTTTAGAATTTAAAGTTGATTTAGGAGAAACTCCCATAGAAGAGGGGGGTATACCTTTAAGAGGACCCAATTTCAGAATAGATACTCGTTTAAATGATTCTATTCCTTCTCAATTTAAAGTATATAATGATTTTTTAGAAAATACCCATTCAGCTTCATTATATAATGTATTAAGTCACTTAAGTGAAAGTATAGAATTATCTATAGATTATACCCAAACAGGTACAGGATCTTTAGAAACAGGATTTCATTTTGAAAACTTTACTCATTTTGGTAGTGCTGAAGAAAGATTAAAAAACTTTAAATATAAATTAGAATTATTAGAATTATATCAAAGACAAATAGATGAAATAAATACAATTCAAGGTAGTGTATCTGCTTCAGCTGCTATTACTACTAATATAAGTTTAATAGAAACTAAAAAAGCAAAATTAATAAGTGGACTTGATAATTATGAAAAGTTTTTATATTATGAAAACCACCCATTTGCTTGGCCTAAAGTCCCTGATTTTGGAATAGGTAATTTACAAGTAACAGGATCAGCATTATTAGATGAATCTTATTGGTTACAAGTAGGATTAACAGATTGTGATGTATTTTTTAAACCTTATAATTTAAGACCAACTACTTCTTCCCAGGCAAAAGAATGGTATGGAAATACAAATGAATTAAATATAGATTATGGAGGACAAATATTATCAGCCTCTAGATTTGATAGAGATAATAAACATAATTTAGTAAGAACTATTCCAGAACATATTTCTATGAGAGAAGAAAATGTTCAATATTTAACTTTTACTAATATGATTGGTCATTATTTTGACCAAATATGGATTTATATAGATCATATAGGACAAATTAGAAATGCTCATAACTCTTTTAAAGACGGTATTTCAAAAGATTTAGTATATACAGCTTTAAGTAGTTTAGGTGTAGAGGCTTTTGATCAATTTGAAAATGAAGAATTATTTGAGTATATTATAGGAACTAATAAAACTAAATCAGGTTCTTTTGGGACATATGATGCCCCTGACGGAACAACAATGATAACTTCTTCTTTAGTAACATGTGATAACGGGGGAGGTTCAATGCCTAAAGGAGATATAACAAAAGAAATTTGGAAAAGATTATATCATAATTTACCTTATCTTTTAAAAACTAAAGGAACAGAAAGAGGTATTAAAGCCCTTATGAATTGTTATGGTGTTCCAGAAACTATATTAAATGTAAAAGAATATGGAGGACCAACAACAGATTCTACTACTTATAAAACATTTAATTATGAAAAATTCTCAAGAGCTTTAGCAGGAAGTTCAGATACTGAAGGATATTTTATAAAAGCACCATGGGCATCTTCATCTTCTCTATTCACAGGAACTATAGAAAGCAGACCTAATAGATCAGAAGGTAAAATTATTTTTTCTATAGGAGCAGTAAAAGATTTATTTAATGCCCCCTTCCCTAAAACAGTAGAATTAACAGCTACAGATTTATCAGTTCATACTTTTACTTCAAATTATGATTTTTTACTACATGGAGAAAGTGGTTTAGAAACAGCTCAAAGTTTAGCAGGAGCTATAGATGCACATACATTATTTTCAGCTTCTGTTTTTGTAAGAGAAGATTTATATGATCCTGCTCATGAAAAATATAATTTAGATATTGAAATAATGATTACCCAACATCTTCAGGGTATAGATGGCAATACAGAAATAAAAGGAACTTTATTTGAAGATACATTAACTCCCGCTTGTGGTAATCCACAACAATTTCCTGAAGTAGAATTTTTAACAAAAGTAGATTTTAATGCAGGAGGAGGTATAAATAATTCAACAACAGTTACTACAGTTATACCTGGTATTAATACATGTTCAAGTAAAGTATTAATAGAAAACGGAATAACAGCAGATGGATCAGGTAATTTAATTAATAATGGATTATTTCAAGATGATGCTGAATTTATGGATTTTGTTACAAATGTAACAAATGGGTATACTAATACAGATATTTCTTTATATAGTTTTGAATCATTAACCCCATCAGCTATTCCATTATATTTAGGAGAATTCCAATGTAAAGGAATAAATGATTATGGTTTATTTGTTATAGAATGTTTTAAAGCAGATGATTGTGTAAATATTCAATCTGTAGTAACCCCAACAACATTTTCTCCAGGAACAACAGCTGTAGGTACAATAACTATTCCTAATAATGTTGGTCAAAATAATGGCCAATATGATGGAGAAACAGTAATATTAACATCAGCAGATGGTACTGCTCATACTTTTACTTTAACAGGAGGGGGTTCAGTAAATTCAATAGGTCAAGATCTTATGAATGCCATAAATGCTGATCCTAATTTTACAGCTATAAATTTAGATTCAGTTCCTCAAAGAACGGGATATTCTTTAGAAATAATAACAATAGCTACTGGATCTAGTACTAATAATCCTATACAGGGTTCTGCACTTAATATGTCAGGAGATGTAGCTATTATGTCTTTAATAACAAATGGACTTACAGGGGGTACAGATTCAACAGGAGGAGAAGCAGTACTACCTCCATCAAATAGTACTTGTAATGCAATTTTAGATTTTTATATTGATGGTATTAATTTGTCTTTTAATGTTACTACCGTACAATTCACAGATTATATAGTTCAAGGAACTACTGGAGATTCTACATATGATAGTTATTTAACTCAAGCAATTCCTTACGCAGCAAGTACACACATTTATGATGGAAGTGCTTATGTGACTTCTGATGGTAATTCTTACAATTATGGTCCCACTAATAGTGATTATGTTTTTTCACATCCTACTAATCAAGTTTTTGTAACTAGTACATCTATTCAAGCAGCAGACAAACAGGGTTATTTAGATCCTAGTGAAATTTTAAATTATTGTAATCGTGCATGTGGTAATGTGTCAAGTATAAAAGACGCGTGTTATACCAATTATACTACGTTTATTAACGCATTAAATGCTCAAGGTATAATAAATGTAAGTATACCAGGAGTAAATGTAGATACAAAATGGTCCGAATTAAAAGCAGCAGATATTATTACTCATTTTCCAGCATCCTCATCTTGTGGATGTGATAATTATGAAATAGGTAATATTACTACAAAAAATACTTTAACTCAACAACCAACAGTTAATACTAGTATACCTTTAGGACAAGGAGCCCAAAATGATAATTATGGAAAGAATGGAGTTAAATTTTATTCAGATACAATAACTACTAATTCATATAATATTTCTCAAAATAATAAATATTTTGGGGGATCTAATATTAATGATGGACGATTAAATAATATAGGAGTTTGGGACGGAACTAATCCATGGACAGGAGGTACCACTATTATGAATCCTATAAACCAATGGATAGGTTTTTCAAAATGTATAACAGTAAAAAATGCTGGAGAATATTTAATAGGACTAGCAGGAGATGATAGAATTAGATTAGCTATAAATGGTGAAATGCTAATTGAAAAAGATACAAACAGCGCAGATAATTATAATTATTGGTGGGTTTATAAAGTATTTTTAGAAGCAGGAAACAATACAATAGTTTTAGAAGGAAAAAATGATGATGATGATGCATCGTTTGGGTGTGATATAGTAGGACCTTTTCCAACAGGTACTTTTAATTCAGAAACTGATTTTCATGACATAGATAATAATGGAATTACACTTAATGGAATATCATATAATGATTTAGAAGATCTATATAAAAATAATATAGTATTTAGTAGTCAAGATGAATTAAGTACATCAACATTAGGAGGAGAAATATTTGCAGGTTCTTTTTACGGAGATCCAGATACAGACACAGGAGTAACAGATGAAGCATCTAATTATGTAGATCCTGAACGTGGCGGAATACCTCAATTAGATTGGTTTATAGCTAATGACCCAACAGTTCAATTTAATTTCAGAAAGTTTGCATATTCTCATCCAGATTACTTAACAGCAACAGTTTCCACCTCATTATCCTCATATACCCCTTGTTTTGAATCACAAAACCAACCAACACGTTTAGATGCGAATGGTGATTCTACATACTGGCATACCTTGCAAACTATAATTATAAGTTCTAAAGGATGGCCTCCTACACTTACTACAGGATTTATAATGCCAAATAGTTTTGGTGGTCACCAATCATATAATACAGGTGATGGTTTGTATTATTCAGATTTAGGGGTTTATAATAGTTGGGAGAGTTTTATAAATGCTTTAAATGCAGTAGAAGGTCCTGAACAGTTTCTTACTTCTATGACTAGAGCTGAAGTAGAATCAAAGATAAAAAATGCCGAACAATCACTTATAAATAGTCAATCTTTTCTTGATATTCATAATCAACTTATAACAGCTCCATATGACATTCAAATTAAAATTGCAACAAATTTAGCTCCTGTTATTTGTACCCAAGGAACAGGATCAGGAACAGACACAGGAGGAGAATTTAACACACAAACAAATCAATGTCCAGAAGGTTATTTATATAATGAATGTACTAAACTTTGTGAAAAAACAGAAATAACAACAACTGGAGAAAATGGTTGTGGAGGTATGGTTTTTAATTCAAATAGTTGTGATGATAAAATAGATACAAACCATAGTGGTCTGTCATTTACATCACACATATATGGTATTGCAGCAAATCCCGATTATCATAATGTTGAATTTAATACACTTAAATGGTCATTAGGAGGGGGAAATAATCAACTAATACCATTACCTGCTGCTTGTGTACAAGATGAGGGTCCTCATTACGCTTATATTAAATATGTTACATATTCTGGTTTAGGTAATGTACAATATACTTCTTGGTCTTCATTTATAGATGCTATTAACGCTTTAGGTTATTCATTTCAATATGGAAACGAAGTAAATGAAACAAATTTTGGTTGGCAAGATTTAGAAGAAGAACTAGGAGCAAGTGAACTAACATGTGTATGGGATTGGTGTGGTTGTGGAGATAGTGATGGATCCTTTGCAACATCAGCAGAGTTTGTAGATTACTTTACTGATTTTGATAATGGTTTTTATGGTCAAAATATAGATGATTATTATTTTGAATCAGATGAACCTTTACCTTGGGGTACTTTTGTAGAAGACCAATGTACAGGATCTAATGGTTTACCTATTAGAAGGGTTGTTGGATTTAAAAAAGATTCATCAATATTACCTATAGATAATACTTTATATATTAATTATCAAACATTTATAAATCAATTAAATGTTGATGGGCACGGTGTTTCTGAAACAGCCAATTTTACAAATTTAACATCAGAATTAATCACAGGATCTTTTGAAGGATCTTGCCAACATAAAACTTTAATTTCAAACCCTCAAACATCTGATGGTAGTTTTCCTACTCCGGGATCTGGAAATACAGGTATGGTTGATTTCTTAGAATATTATTCTGAACAAGGAAATAATATACAAGATATAGCAGTAGATGGGTTTAAATTTTCTGTTGATCCAGATACTTTAACCCAAACCTTTCAAGAAACCTGCCCATTAGATGCAACAATATATTGTTTTTATGATGGTACTTCAATGTCAGCAGAAGTATTTACTAATGTAATAGAAACTATAGAAAATTGGGTAGCAGATCAAGGAACTGATTTTACAGGTACTATTTATCATATGGTTAATTCTTATGAAAGGTGGTTAGACTGTGCCCGATTGCCTTTTACAAACATTGGAGATCATTTACTAAATGGTGGTTTTGGTTCTATTTCTACCATTTATAGTCATAATGATCCAATAAGATTAAATTCTGATATAAATACCACTTACACACCCCAAACAAATACTATTACTTCTGGAGAAAAAGCATTTAATGGAAGTCACAATTGGTACAAATTAGCTAAAAACGGAACAGGTAATACTAGATCTAAGCAAATAGTTAAAAACATTGAGAATGGTGGTTTGGTAACTATTCAAGGTCAATCAGTTACTTTAAAATCAGTAATTAATGATGGTAATGGATTATATGATGATGAAGTACCTAATAAAGCAGATAATTATGAAGGTGTTAATTGGAATTGGAGAGGACCCGCTCCCTCACTACAAAACGCAACAGATAAAGCTTTAGTATTTAATTTTTACGATGAATCTTCTGAAACATCTTCTTCTGGTAAGAGACAATATCACCAATCATCTAACAAAACAACACCTGATTTTTCTGATGTGGGTTTAACACAAGCTAAAATTGAGTTAGGTGGTTCTCAAGGTCAAAAAGATTGGAGAAGTGATTATGAATTGTTTATTAAAACATACTTTGAAAATATAGATAGAACAGCAACTAATTATAAAGATCAAGGAGATTTAATTAATTTTATGTATCCTTCTGCCCCTATAGGGTTAATAGCTAATGGATCTTCTGTTATTCAAGGGGTAGATGGAGTAACTGCATTTCATAAAACAATGTTAGCTTTTCCTCTACATGCATGGGGTTCTATTCTAACAGGTAGTGCAACCAATCCAGGAATGTTAGATACAGGTCATGAGTATTTAGAAACAGCACCACCAGCTAATAATGCTATATATCTAACTGCTCTAGACAGTAATGGTGGAGCAAATTCAAATCCTTATGCTGAAGCAACTTGGGCTAATGAAACAGGACTAGGTACCCCATCAGGATATGATCCAACATATGGATATGGTGGTTTACAAAATTATGGGTGGGTAGTAACTTCTGAAGCAGTTAAGGAAAATGCATTCACTTCTTTTGAATTTGAAAATGCTTTAGAAAAAGTATTAAATGATACATTATGTTCTGATTTTACAGTTCAAGAATTTACGGATCCTAATATATGTTTAGATGTAAATGGAAATATGTTGTTTACTATTAATGAATTCTTTATGGATCCTAATATTAATTCAACTCCATTTACTAAATATACAGATTATATAACTGAAGGTCAAAACGCAGGAAAAGTAATAACTTTAGCAGACACAAGATTAGAATCACAAATAGGAGGACCAATATCTGTAGATGAATGTATATGTGCTGATGTATGTCCTAATGATTTAGTACTTAATAATAATACAATAATAACACTTACAGGATCTTTATTTGATCAATATAATTCACCTTTCACAATAGGACAATCTATTACACAAGCAAATAATAATGGATTTTCTGCAACAGTAGAATCTTTAGATTCAGATTCAAATGCAATAATAATAAACATTACTAGTGGTACATTAACATTTTCAGATCCTTTAGTAGATGTAGGAACAGGAGCTCAATATATTCCAGATCCACAAACGGGTGAATTTATAATATCTCAACCACAAGGAGTATTTACTAATTATGATGAGTATATGAATTTTATATCTGATCCTGTAAATGGATATAATACAACAAATTTAAATACTTTAAAATTTCAATTAGTAGACCAATCATTTCAAGAAATAACTACAGAAGAAGAAGATTGCTCTATTAACGCAGATATATATGTTTATTATGATCATACTTCAATGGGAGATCAAGCAATTCAAGATGCATTTATATCAGTAAATAATTGGGTTTTAGACTTACAAACAACACAAGGATATAATAAAACAGTCTATCACATATTTGCACGGGACGAAAGATGGGTAAAATGGGGTACTGGTACTTTAGAAGGATTTACAGACCAAAATAAATACCACCCTTTAAATTATAACACAGAACCATATTTAATTTCAGCATCAAATGATCCAGGAAATTTCCCAGTACCTGGGGGTATATATAGTGGTACTTATCCTGCTTCTAGTCCTTTATCTTCAGTAGGACCAGCAACAGAAGATGTTCTTACAATCTGTTATTTAGATGAATCTGATAATGAGTATGTGAATTACGAAAATAGTAGTGCTAGTCCCTATAACCCTCAATTTAGTAGTAATATTAATGCAGCATTCCAAGTAGATCGTAATGATTATGTAAGTGCTTATAATCAATTTAATGGGGGGAATGTAGCAAATTTCTTTTATCCAACCCCTAATTTATATAGAACCACAGGAGGTGACCTTACAGCTCATTATACTCAAACTATATTAGAAGCATTAGCATCAATAACAAGTGGAGATAATGATACTGGATTATTAGCGAATCCTCCTTCTACACCAAATATGCAAAGCACAGGAGATACCTCTTTAGGATCTCCTTGGACAGGACATGCTTTTTATAATATATTGAAAACTTCAAACCCTTATTTTAATCAAGGATTTGGAGAATTAGACAAATATGGGTGGGGACTTAATGTAACTTTCCCCGCAATGTCTTCAACACAATTAGCTATAGATCTTAATGAATTTGTATCTACTTCAGATTTATGTATAACAGAAACAGTACAAGAAGTAGAAATAAATGTACTATGTACAGGTTCAACATCAACAGACACAAACCAATATGGATTATATACAGTTGAAGGTTTTTATCAAAATGCATTAATAGAACCATCATCAACAATTAATGAATATTCAACTGATCTTACACTTTATGGAAATTGGAATGATTTTATAACTCAAAAAATCCAAGAAGATGGAGCAACAGGTATTAATTTTTTAAATAATAATGGTGCTAATATTAACATAAATACTACATGGGATGATTTATCAAATTCAGTAGCAACATCAGGTACAACAACCACAACAACCACAACAACTATTGCTGGCCCCACAATTAATGTATTTACTATTGGCAATCCTTATACTTCTACATTTAATAATAGTAGTCTCAATTCAGGAATAACAGGAAATCCTACCCAACAATTAAATTGGTTAATAAGTGAGGGACACGGACAAAATATAGATGGATGGTATTTTGACAATGACACATTAAATAGTGCTAGTAATGCTAATGGTTGTTGTTGTGATAATTTACCCCCAGGAGGTAATCCAAATGGCCATTCAGGAGGGGTATATAGCACAGTAGAAGATTTTACTTTTACATGTATAGGTGAACAAGCTTTCTCATCTGTAGCAGGTACTTATCAATCTTGGCATACATTTATTGACACTATAAATCAGTTAAATTACATATCTGTACCAGGTACTACAACTACTGGATTTAATGCAGGTTCTGCTTGTGAGGGTAGTACAGATACAGGAATAAGTGGATCAGCTTATACTAGTTCTCTAACTTATAATATTCAGTATTGTGTAAATAATGGAGGAGCTACATATACAGGAAATGTTTTTCCAGGAAATACAATAGAAGAAAATTATATAGATTATGTAGCTGCAAATGATCCTACAAATGATTTTTCAAATTATTATTTTGAAGACACTGGATATAATGTGGGAACATGTTCTTCATATTCAAAATATGGAACTGGGTTTACAATACAATGTCTATCATCAACATCCTCAACAAACGCTGCAGCAGGATTTTTTGGAAATTTAATGGTATCAGGAACAAACTCATCCTTAGAATATACTAGTTGGACAAGTTTTATTAATGCTTTAAATGTATCAGAAAACATAAATAATAAAGGAGCTAATCCTTTTTCAGTCACTAATACTTTATTACAAGTTTTAGATAAAATGGATGGTTTTTGGCGTAATTATGATACTGGAACAGAACAACCAACTGTTGAATATAGACTTGATTTTGGTGTAGATTCATGTGAATGTAGTACGACAACAGGACCAAGTACATCAGTACAACAAGACATATTTACTTATCAAGATGATGTAACGAACATATTAACTTATTTTAATTCTACTTCAGAAATAAATTATAGTGCTGCTTTTATAGTAAATACTAGTGAAGCTAGTTGTGAAGACATACCAGGACCAACAATAGATGTAGAAGATACTCAAAGTATATCAGGAAATATTTCTTTATATGGACAAATAGATGGAGGAGCTTGTGTTTGTATTCCAGAAACAACAGGAGGAGAATCATTAGACGGAGACATAGAATTTGAATCATGTATTTGTTGTCCTGAATCATCATCTATATCAGTGGGATGTTTAGTAGCAGGAGAAGTGTCTAGTAGTAGATGTGAATGTTCAGCAGACACTTATGAAACAATTATCAATTTTGTTTCAGCTAGTAGTTTTGAAATAATTCCATCTAGTTCTGCTAAAATGGTAGAATTTAGAATTAAACCACATAGGTTAGATAAACCAGAATATACATCTTTAGAGGCATGTTGTGATCCTATTGTAACAGTACCAACAGCTTCACATTTATTTAGTTTATATAATGAACATCACCCAGAAGTAACACCACATTTAGTTTTAAGACCTTATACAGGTAGTGATGTTTCTTCTTCTGATGATTTTAAAAATTTCGGTTCCTTAGATTTATATAAAAAAGGATTAATAGTAGGTAGTACAGATATATTCCCCGTTTATAATGGGAATTTTTGGAATATATTTATAGGAACAAAAGGAGAATCAGGAAGTAATAGTGAAGTATATTTTGGAGCCTATCAATCTAATTTTTTAGGTCATGTCACTCATCTAACAGCTTCTGCTACATTTAGTGAATATGAAAGAGCTTTATCTTTTGGAGACACAGCTTATAATTTAGCTAATAGAATTCTTCCAGCAGAAACAGCATATTTTTGTGGAGTTCCTACTAATACTAATAGTGTAAGTGGTAGTGTAAATACATTTAAATATTCAGGTTCTCTTCAAGAAATAAAATATCATATTAAAGATTTCTTAACACATGATACCTTAACAAAACATGCATTAGATCCTTTTCAATATGCAGGTAATACTGTTAGTTCATCTTGGAATAATGTGTATTTAAGATTACCATTAGGAAGTAATAATAAAGTAGATTCAGCTTCTTATAATAATAATGGATTAGGAATAATTCAAAACTTTAACCCACACCCATCATTTAGTTTATATGAATCTTCAAGCATATCTAGTTCTATTACAGGTCAATCCTTTAGTGAAGTTTACGAAACCCACAGACATTTAACACCAGATACTGTAGGTATTTCAACTACAAGTGAAAAAGTTAGAATAGATTCAGGTTCAGTAGATAGAAGTATATTATCATTTGATATAAAATCAGAAACATCTACATTAGATAGACAACCTTTAGATTATAATGATTTAGGAGTATTTTTCTCACCACAAGCAGAAATAAATGAAGATATTGTTTATACTTTAGGTGCATTTAGAATGGATGATTATATAGGAGATCCAACTCATCAAAGCTTAGCAGAATATCCTGATTTAGAAAATTTAAAGTTAGAATATTTTCAAAAATATTTAAATAGTCACAGACAAAATATGTTTGATTATATAAGATTAATTCAATTTATAGATCATACTTTATTTAAAGTAGTAGAACAATTTGTACCTGCAAAAGCTAATTTAAAAACTGGTTTATTAATTGAGCCTCATTATTTAGAAAGACAAAAGTTTGCAAGACAAATACCTACATTTGAAAGATTAGAAAGAGATGCAGAATTTGATCCTTATTTAAATTTAGAAGGAGAAGTCAAACATTATGAAGCTTGTATTAATATATCTGATAAAACAAATGAAAATTATTATACATGGGAAGGAGCATTAACAGCAAGTGATAATTTATATATGAGCCAAAGTAAATATGCTTCTGATGAATGTAATCCTTATATTACATTATATGATAATTTTGATCCTTTATATGGAAATTATGTAGATTGTATAATTAGTAAAGAATATTATTATGTTTCTAAACCACCACAATTTTACCAAAATGATCCTGTAAATGAGGGTATAGATCCTAGAATCACAATAAATCCTCCTTCTCCTTCAAAACCTTCAGGATATGGAGGACGTGAGGTTATTCAAACAAGATTAGTATCACAACAAGGTACACAACAAGCAGCAACTAAAAGTACTAATGGAAATACTAATGGAAATGGAGAAGAATCTGGAGGATATTAAGGAGCCTAATAGAATATATATGTATATAAAACAAACAGATAATGTCAAATCATAATATATGGGATAATAGTTGGGGTAGTATAACTAACCGCGAATCAACTCCTCCTTCAGGATGGAGTTGGGTAGATGGTAAAAATTATTGGGAATACTCAGGACAAATTACAACACCTTCAACACCTCCAACCATAATATACCAAACATCTTCTATAGATTGTTTTCCTGATGTAGTTGTAAACACAACAGGAGATCCTATAGTAATACCAACAGGAGAACCTGTTCATATACCAGGTATTTCTCCAGGAAAAACTATACCTACAGCACCTGCTCCCCCTGTTTCAAACCCACAACCACCGGTACCTACCTTTGGTAAATTATATAATGTATGTTTTAATGATGAACTTTTAAACCAAAAAGGATGGACTAGAGCAAGATGGGAAGGATGTAAATTAAGATCTTTATATTATAATGAATATACAGGTGAAATGGATGAAGGAAAAGAATTAAGCCCAATTCAAAATCCTAATTTAGATACAAGTATAGATGGTTTAGAATTTATACTAACAGCTTCTTATAATTTTTCATCATCAGGTGTTTCTAGCCAAACAGGTAATCCTTTTGAATTTGATCAAGATAGTGGTATAGTTTATACTTTAAATGGATGTACCCTTAATTCATTACGTTTTCAAAACGAATTTAGAGATGATATACCTGATAGAGAAAAATATCCACCAAAAAGTTTAGATGCAATAGATCAAACTTATCAAAAGAAAAATAAATCTTTAGCTCAATCACCTTTTGGACCTAAAATATATGATATACCTTTAGTACCTACATCACATTACAAAATAAATCCTTACACCCAAGAACCAGAAGAACAAGAAAGAAAAAGAGGAGAATTTTCTTTAATTCCTACTCCTATAAAATTAAACCCAATAGATCCTAAAGGACTAACAGGGGGGCCTTTCTTTTTGGGGACAGATTCAGGACAAGATGAAACTGTAGCTGGAAATAATAGATTAGCTTCAGAATACCAAATCAGAACAGAGGAAAGAGAATATGTCCATCAAGGTCCTTGGTCTTACATAGATGAATCAGGAACTACAGTAAGTTCTGTTAGTCTCCCGGGAGGAGTTGCTGATTTAAATGATTTTACTACTTGGGGTTATAATCAAACTTTTATTTCTAGATCAGCTATTTTACCTGAAAAAGAAACAGAAGGAGATTTAACATATGGTAAAAGTCCAGTAATTGAAAATTATTCAAATGCAGTATTCTTTGGAAACACAGTGTATGGTTATCAACAAAGTGAAGTATTTCCAGGACCAGGTCCTGATTTTTCATATATTAAATTAGAAAAAGCTTATATATTCAATTCTGAAGATGATGAATTTTTTGTACAAGAAATAAAATCAGAAGGAGAAGATAGAACATTTCAAAACCAAATGCAATCTACTTTTCCTTGGGCCACAGATTTTAGAATGAAATTGTTAGATTATGATCAAGAAAATAATTTAAAAACAAGTTATGGTGTCCATTGGAATAGAGGATATTTTTCAGAAATAGCAACATACACAACAGAATCAGCTCACAGAACAGGATCAGGACATTATCCAGGGGTAGGAAGAGGATTTACTTTAATGGGGGGAAATTATATAGGAGCTTCAGCAGGAACAGATATAATAGCAGGTATTGGAGGGGTTGCAACAGGACATGGTCATATTGATGCATCAATACCAAGTCAACCAGCAATGGGTCCTCATTCAGATGATATAGATGAAATTAATGAGGGAGTTCAATTTAGAAAAGCTCCAGTTGATGATAATGATGGTGGTTATTATTATTTAGCTAGTGATACAGGAGCAGGAGAAGGAAGTTTTCTTTATGGTACCTTTAAACGAGCAGGATCTGATTTTGGTAGAGAAGAGAAAAATTTTCCTAAATACCAAGAAATGGTAGCACCAGGTAATTTTAAATCAGGTCCAGGAACAGGTAACTTTTTTGGATTAGATCCTTTACCTGGAGGAATGAGATATTACGAATTTAAATTTTATCCTATATATAGACCTGTAGCAGGAATGTCGGCAGATGGTTCTGATAATAGAACAGCAGGAAGAATAGTAGCAGGAACTTTTGAAATAAATGATAAAAATCCTTCAGCAGATTGGTGGTTTAGTAAAGGAGGACATAAAGAAATTTTATGGGTTTCTGAAAGTTGTGCTGGAGATGTGACAGCAAGTATGAAAATGTTTATGGATGAATGTCATAAACAAGATGATTTATACATTGTAACATTTAATGAAGCTAAAGATGTTGATAAATCATTTAATCAAAGTTTCCAAAGAGAAGATCATCCTTATTTATCAAGATCATTAGGAAACGTACCAGGATATGGAGGAACTCCATCTTTAGATTATGCCGATGCTACTAATGGAGACGGTAATGAGGGTGATAATACAGCACCCTATAGCTATTATATAAATTATACTAGACCCCTAAATACTTTTGGAAGTATGTTATATAGTAATAGACCAGAAGCAGTCGGTGTAAAAAACGCACATAATTTACTAGCCGGTATGGGGGATGCAGCAGAAATAGGTATGGGATGGTATGATTATTCGGAAGAAGCATTGGAATGGTCAGCTACAGTAGGACAAACAACAAACTCAGAAACAGGAGAAATTTGGTCTGTAAATGATAAAGGATATAAAGGAAAATATGTAGGATTTGGACCCATGGGGGGAATACATGCAGGAGGTATAAACGCACCTAGATTTATGAATGGAACTCCTTTTATTCAATTAGGAGATGCTGATGGTAGAGGATTTAAAAATGATGGTGCGGGATCTCAAAATGATATTTCTATAACTAATGGAGGAACAGGAGGTACAAATGGAACTATTTATTATAACACTGTAAGTGTATGGACAGGTTACATGTATGGAAATAATTGGGGACAATTTTGGACAGGTGCTAAATACATTGACCATAAAACCAGAAAAGGATGGTCTGGTTTAAATAAATGGACAATTTCAAAATTAGAAGAAAGACCTAATTTTATATTAGCTGATATAAATAAACAAGAAGAATTACCACAGGGTGTGGGTAATAAAGGATTTATACTTATACCCGATACTTTAAATCCTAGAATTAAAGCAAATTTAGATTATTATTTAAGCAAAGCAGGTTTAATTGATAAAACAAGAGCTCCAAAATATAAAGATAAATCAATTAAAAGAAATACTTATTTACCTCCTAAAGTAAAATTAGGAAAAAGAAAAAGAAAAGGATTCTTTTGGAAATTGATAAAAAGAGTAAAAGGTAAAAAATATTAAGAAACAAAAAAACATTATATTTATAACAAACAACAAAAACAATGGGATATTTAGACAATACACAAGTTATAGTAGACGCAGTTTTAACTAAAAGAGGACGAGAATTATTAGCTAGAAATGATGGTTCTTTTAGAGTAACACAATTTGCATTAGCAGATGATGAAATTGATTATTCATTATACAATGAATTTCATCCTAATGGATCACAATTCGCAGGAGAAGCAATAGAAAACGGAACATTATTAGAAGCTTTTCCAGATGAAAACAATATTATGGTTCATAAACTAGTAACTTTACCAAGAGGAACAACAAAATTACCT
>Ga0209337_1000441_pt1 | contig 33399 bp, 39 predicted proteins | sample LinPmetageLP53_FD_184044 | JGI IMG/M metagenome (GOLD analysis project Ga0209337, IMG submission 184044) | Marine viral communities from the Pacific Ocean - LP-53 (SPAdes) (version 2) | ecosystem: Environmental > Aquatic > Marine > Oceanic | place: Pacific Ocean | collected 2010-02-08
AATTAGATGAAGATCAACAAGAAGAAGGCAAAGATGCAGGCGTAAAATTGCAAAATGCTACTAACTTTATTAATTCAAGAAAAGTATTACAACTACCTCCTCCTGCAGAAAAACAAGATGGCATTGTTGTAGATGAAAACTTTGATAAAGATCAAAAGTTAATTGATTTTGGTAAAGTTGTTAATGATCAAACTAATTTGCAAAAAGAAATTAAAAAACAAGAAGAAGCAAATCAAACTTTAGAAGCCTCTAAAGAATTAAAATCTCCTTATATACCTGTAAAGTTAACTAGTTTACCAGAAGCAGAAGCTTATAAAATTAGAAAAGCTAGAGTTGATTTAGGTAAAAAAATAGCTGTTGATGAACCCGCTTCATTACAAGAGATAGAGGATGTTGTTGGTATTGAGTCTGCTAATAGAGAAAGAGCTAATCAAAAACCTATACTTAGTGGACAACAAAAAAAAGAAGACTTGTTTCCTGAGTTAGAAGGAGCAGAAGAGAAAGCATTAGCAAATAAATTTACCAATACAATTTTAAAAGCTAAAGTTATTAATAGAGCAGAAGTTAAACGTATAGCTGCAAGAATTAATAAAGAAAAAATGTCTAATGAAGATGCTGATAATGTATTAAATACATTACTAGCTAAAGGCGCATTAGAATACACCCCTCCTATTATGAAAAAAGGTAAAATAGTAAAAGCAGGAAAGTATACAGCTCGAGCTGTAGAGGCAACTGTTTCTAAAGTTGACATGCAGAGTCAAGCATTAGGTTTAACAGAATTAGCAAAACAAAATATAGAAGCTAGAAAAACTGTTGAAGATTTAAAAAGTAAATCTTTAGACGATGCTGTTCAAACCGAAACATATAATCAACAATTAGAAATATTAACAAAAGAATTTTCTGATCTACAAAGATTTGCTTTTGATTTAGAAAACCAAGCTAATAAAATAGATTCAAAGCAAGATAAAATAAAAGCTTCTAATATTGTCCCTAACTATGTGGCAAAGAAAGCATTTGATAATAGTGCAGAGTTAGAAAAAACTGAACAGTACAGATTAAAACAAAAAAGAGTTATGAGTGCATTAAGAAGAGAGTTAGCCAGAGTTGGATTAACTGATGTGTATTTAGACGATAGAAATCTTATAGATGAAAACAACTTAGAAAGATCTATAAATTTAGGAGAAGCTTCAACATCAATAACTGAAGGAACATTTGATGTATCTAAAGATGGGCAAAGAGTTATAGCTCTTGCTATGGAACTTTATAATCCTAATATGAGTGATTTAGAGTTGCAAAGAGAACTTTCTGGTGTAATGAACCATGAAATAATACATGCATTAAAAAACTTAGGTTTATTTAGCAATAAAGAATACGTTGCTTTAGAAAATGCTGTAAGCAAAAGAAAATATGTAAAAATAATTAATGGTAAAAAAGAAGTAAGAGAGTATACGTATTTAGATAGAGCAACACGTATGCATTCAAATCCAAAAAATAATAATAATTTATCTCAAGATCAAATTGTTGAAGAAGCTATTGCAGAAATGTATAGAGATTACGCTTCAGGAAAACTGTCTATTGCAGGTCGTCCTAAAACATTATTGGATAAAATAGTTAAGTTTATTAAAAGCATATTTATAACTCATAATAGTGAAGGCTTTAAAGATATTGATTCTATCTTTGATAATATACAAACAACTAATAAAGAAAAACAAATTGGTAGAAGAGCTAGACAGAATGCTACTAGCAGAGATTATCTTGATGTTGATCAAAGTGAAACTATAAGAAGCTCTAAATTAGAAAGATTACCTGACTTACACCTTTCTTCTTTAGGTCCTTTAGACAAAGCACAAAAAGCAAAAGCTGCTTATTTAGCATCAAAAAACATAACTCCAAGAAGACAAGATAAATACATAACTTTAAATGTTGAATTAGCCAAAAAAATAGCTAATGATTTTGATTCAGCTATAGATGATCCGTATAATCCTGATGTTATTGAATCTTACAATGCTATGAACGATGAAACGTTTGACCAATGGCAGTTTGTAAAAGCAACTGGGTTAAAAGTAGAAATGATTAAACCTGATCAAGAAGTACCATATCCTAATGGTTCTAAAGATATGTTAAATGATTTGCATAACAACAATCATATGTGGACTTATCCTAGTGATTCTGGATTTGGACAAGAAGCTTTAACAGAAGAAGACGTTTTAAGAAATCCTCTTTTAAAAAAGACAGGTGAAATTTTAGACGGAATAAATTTAAGATATAATGATTTATTTAGAATAGTTCATGATTATTTTGGTCATGGATTAGAAGGAGCTACATTTTCTGCTAGAGGAGAAGAGAATGCTTGGCAAGCTCACGTAAGAATGTATAGTCCATTAGCGGCTAAAGCCATGACTACAGAAACAAGAGGGCAAAATTCATGGTTAAACTACAGTGAAGCTGTAGGGGAACAAAATAGAAATAGTAAAAATAAAGCCGAAGAAACAATTTATGCTGAACAAAAAGTAACATTATTATCTAATTTTGTTATGGAAGAAGGTTTAGCAAATGATATGGAGGTAGAAACAAATGAGCAAGCTTTACGAAGAAGTCAACAATTTAATAATAGAAGAGATGACTCCAGCGACAGAGGAGGACTTGAAGGAAGAGGAAGAGGACAAGCAGATGTACTTGGCAAGACACAACCATTACAAGAGAGGAGCGAACCTCAAGTCACAAAAGAACGCACAATAACACTTACGCACTTCTCTCCTGTAGAGGGCCTAAACAGTATAGACCCAGAAAAACAACAAAGTAATTTATACATGCGTGGTGCGGAGCGCAGAAGAACATATAGTGGATATCCTGCTAGAAATTACTATGCAATTAATATTGCCGATCCTGAAGGGTACAATCCAGAGAACAATGTTGGGGACAACATCTATGAAATAGAAGTTCCTTATGATGATATGTATGATTGGGCAAAAGATGAAAAAGGATTTAATGCTAAAGCTAATAAAGAATTAGAAAGAGAAGCTCCTACTCTAAGTGGTGAAGGTAGATTAGGCTACATAACTACAGCTATGGAAAGAATGATTAAAGAATCAGGGGCAAGTGGGTATTGGAGCAAATCTTCAGGTCGTGGCTTTACCGCAGCTATGTTTAATGAATTAAATATACCACAAACTTATCAACCACAAAAATACACTCAGGCATACAAAGATAAAATTAATCAAAAACGTGGAGAAAATGCGACTAGATTAATGAGGTCTAGTGTAATGGCCATTGGACAAGAGCATACCATAAGCACAAGATTTCCTACTGCTAAAAATAGCCTAGAAAACCCTATTAATGATATTCTTCTTGTTAATGGTGACGCTATTAGACAAGATCCAAAATTAGCAAGTCAAGCAGCTAACCTTATTAAAGGTTATAATATTTCAGAAAACACAAAACTTTACGAAAACTTTTCAGATTTAGAAATAATTGAAGATTACATTGAGTCTATGAGAAGTAATCTATTATATATATATGACTCTATAGATCCTGAAATAAGAAACAGATCTTCTAAATGGTATGATGGCGCAAGAGTTATTATAGATAGATTTTCTAATGAATATGGATACAAACCAGAAGTAATAGCGGCTGTAATGTCAGCTCAGTCTCCACAAAAAGATTGGTTTATGAACGTTTCTTTGTCTGAAAGAATGTTGGATATTACAAAAAACTTTGGAAACACACAATTTACACCTGAAATGATGGTAACAGCTAAAAGAATATTTGGTAAAGACAAGTATAAAGCAGCTCTTAATCATATAAGTAATACAAGTAGAAACTCAACTTCTTTAAATAATTTAGATCACTCGCTTCACAAAGCTATGTGGATAAGAATTTTTGATGAAACATATAATGACAGAGGTCATAGAATAATTACTCCAGAAGGAGAATTTTTAAATTACGCACTCACTGGTAAAGGGGTCCCTAAGAAGACAGGGTGGGGAAGTTTATCTGAAATGTCAAAAGCTGTTTCAGTTATGGAAGATGGCTCAATAGAAAACATATCTATACAGATGGGTAACAGGCATAAAATTAGAAGTTTTTTTAATAATTTAATTACTCCTAATTCAAAAGAAGGTCACTCAACAATAGACACTCATGCCGTGGCTGCAGCGCATTTTAAACCATTGAGTGGTAAAGCTTTAGAAGTTGATCACAACTTTGGTGCGTATACTGGAGGTAAAAAAGAAGGAAGAGCTGCTAAATATGGGACTATACCTAGTTCTAGCGTAAGTGGATCTAAAGGAACTTATGGACTTGTAGCAGATGCTTATGCAAGAGCCGCCAATGACAGAGGTGTATTACCTAGACAAATGCAATCCATTACATGGGAAGCAATAAGAGGTTTATATACAAACACATTTAAATCTAATCCACAAAAAGTTGCTCAAATTGAGAATATATGGAACAGATATAAAGAAGGAAGATTAACTATTGACGAAGCTAGACAGGAGGCTATAGATGCAACGCCAGCAGGATTTGAAGAACCAAGTTGGGCTAGACCCGATAATACAGTATCTGAATTCAGTGGAAATTCCAGTTACGAGAGAGAATTATCTAGATCTAATTTATCCGGAAGGGATTCCGGAGATGACAGCGGAGTTAGAGGAATCTCTCCCAGAGAGTCTGAGATCAGGCGATCAAGCATAAGAGCAAGTACTTTTGGAGCAACTCCAAGAGAAGAAATAGCAATTAAAAATGATGTGGCAATAGAAAAAGCACAGCAAAATATTAGATATAATAATCTTTCAGGAATTATAGCTAAAGGATTAGGAATATTACCTGAAAAAATTAAGACTCCATTTGGTGAAATTAAACCTCTTTTTGGCAGGACTGCCATACAAGCTGCGGATAGAATTGTAACAAAATATCAAGATTCTTTTCAACCTATTGGAAAGATGATGGATGAGTTAAGAAATAATGGCTATACAATTGCTGATGCAGCTGATACATTTTTGCAAGAAAAAAACTCTCATGGCATTACAGGTTCTAAATTAGATGAAGTTGAAAAAACTTTAATTAAACCATTAATGGAAGAGATTAAACAAATTAATGTTACAGAAGATCAAATAAATAATTTATCTGCTCTATCTGCCACTGCAGCGGGATTAACAGGACAGGAAGGATTTGTTAAATCTGATTTAGAAACAAGCATTAGTCCATTAATGACAATAATAGATTCTATTCTTTATGCTAGACATGCTAAAGAAAGAAATGCCAAAATAAATGCAGATTACGGCAAAGGCATGGGATCAGGTATGTCTTTTAATGAAGCCACAGCCATACTTAATTGGGTTGCAAGTTTAAATGAATCAAATAGAAAAGCTGTTACTAACTCAATTATGATTGTGAAAGAAATTACAGAAAACACAAACGTTCAAAGATACGAATCCGGGTTAATTACAAAAGAAACTTTTGAAAAAAGAAATGATTTTAAAAATTATGTTCCATTAAGAGGTGACATGGATTCTGATCAAGAGTTTAAGGATGACAAAAATCAATCTTTAAGAAAAACAACAAATTTATTTGGTGCTATGGGCAATGAAGATAGATCTGCTAAAGGTAGAGGGCTTAAATATGCACAAAATATATTAGGCTCTGCTCTTGCTCAAAATCAAAGAGCAATTGATAGAGGCGAAAGAAATAAGGTTGGATTGTCATTTTTAAAATTAATTAAAGGAGAAGAGGAGCAACCAGACGGAACTGTCGCTATAAACGCAGCTTTGGCATCAGATATGTCTAAAACTATTGCTTTTGAAGCAAAAAAAGATGCAATGAACGCTCAACAATTTACAATTAAAGAAGATGGACAAGAAGTTCACGTAAACATTTACAGTAGTTCTATAGCCAGATCCTTAAAACTGCACTCAGAGCCACAAACTAATATGGCATTTATTAGAATGGTAGGTAAATTAAATAGATGGCTATCTAGCGTTAACACTACTTATAACCCAGCTTTCGTATTACCTAACCTTGCAAAAGATTTAGAGACAGCTCTCGTTAACGTACAGCAATACGATATGGAAGGTATAACAAAAGAAATAACTTTAAATACAGGAAAAGCAATTCTTGGTATAAGAAATATTTTTAGAAACAATGACGAAAGTAGTTATTGGTCACAAGAATACATTAAGTTTGTTAAGTCTGGTGGTAAGAACGCCACTAACATGATGTCAACTGTTCAAGATCAAATGGCAAACATGAAAAACTTACTTAATGAGATTGGTGGGACTAAAAATCAAGGTCTTATTAAAGGCAATTTTAAAAAGATGTTGAAGTTTTTAGATGATTACAACACAGCAGTTGAGAATGGTGTTCGTGTCGCTACATTCACAGCTTTGAAAAAAAGAGGCTTCTCTGATGCCAGAGCTGCCGAAGCAGCGAGAGATGTAACAGTAAACTTTGCAAAAGGTGGAGAAGATAAAGTTGCTATGAACTCGTTGTATTTATTTTACAATGCATCTTTACAAGGAAGTATGGCTCTACTAACAGCTGCTAGACGATCAAAGAGAGTAAGAAAACTTTGGTTAGGTATGGTTGCTTATGGATTGCTACAAGATCAATTTGTATCTTTCCTTAGTGATGATGAAGACGAAAATGGCAGAAAACAATATGATGATTTAGATGATTACACGTTAGAACACAATTTAATTTTCCCATCACTTGGTTTGTCTGATGAGAAATTTATAAAAATACCTTTGGCATACGGACTAAATATGGCTGTTAACTTAGGAAGATCGTTAAGTAGATACACTAGAGGAGAGTATACACTTGGTCAGACAAGCAGTTCAATATTTAACACAACTATGGAAACATTAAGTCCATTTGGAGCTATAGAGAATTGGCAAACATATGCAACTCCTACATTTCTTGACCCACTTGCTGAGTTAGGGATTAATAAAAATTATAGACAAGCTCCTATATATAAAGAAAGTCCTATGTACGCATCTTCGCCTAGACCTGATAGTCAACAATATTGGGGAAACACAGGTGCAATACCAAAAGCTGTAGTTGATATCATCAACACAATCTCAGGAGGAGATGAAGTAGAGAGTGGATTTATAGATATGTCTCCGGATGTTTTGGAGTATTGGATAGAGTTTGCCATTGGTGGGGCAGGTGCTACAGTCAACAGACTAGGTAATTTAGTATTTTCAACTGTACCTGATGTATTAAGTGGAGAATTTGAAGGTAACTTAGAACAAAGAATACCTTTTGTAAGAAAACTTATCGCATCACCATCAGAAAGAGTGGACACATCAACTTATTTAGAAAACAGAAAAGGTCTATATACGATATTTGCTAGATTGGAATTGGCTAGTAGAAAAGGCGATGCTAATGAAATAAGAGGTGTTAGGGCTAAATACGCAGATGAGTTAAGTATATATGGAAGATTTAAAGCCATAGACAATGCTAGAAATAGATTGTTAAGGCAAATTCGTGAGTTGGAAAGAAATTTAAGAATACCGGATGAAACTAGAACAAAACTTATAAAACTTAGAACTGAAAAGATACAGGGTCTTATGAAGACCGGTGTCGTTTTAATGAGGCAAGTTGGTTTAAAGGAGCAGTAAAGCTCTATCTATGATAGTACCGGCACTACTCCTATGGCAAAACTTTACGTATTTTTTTTGTCTATGGCTTCAGACGCCAGAGCCGAATAGCCACATATGTCTACATAGCTGTCTTCATGATTTGGAGTTTCAATTAATCTAGACAACTTAACAGCGATCATACATTGATAAACTTGTTCTACAGTAATATCCTTCGTCAACAATACAGACCATATCTTTGCTATCCTTTCATGATTTTCATAAGCATCTCCGTACTCACTCGCTCTGTCTCCAGTAATTAAAGCACTAGCCTTAATCAATGTATTTTTTCTATGTGTTGTTTTACCAGTCATTCTGAATCATCCTCTAAATAATCTTCTATATTTTCTATTTGATGTTGGGTAAAAAATACAGGAGTGTCATCTCCTACCCAAGAGCCAATCACGTTGTAATCAAAATACTCCATAGCCTCTTCTTCCGTCATACCATGATCGTGTTCAAGTATAAGAATACATTTATTGTAATCGTATAAAGCAACTTGCTTTCTGTCAAAAGCACTTATTGTACTGCCTATAAAGGCTTTCTCTAATCCATCTGCTAATTTCATATTTTTTACTCTCCTGTATTTTGGCTGCCGTTAGAACGATAGTATAAAACTTTACATAAAGTTTTTTGTTTCAGCTATTATTTTAAATTTACTTATATTAAAATGACAAACAGGTTCTTGATCTTGCCAATCATTTCTGTCTGATCTTCCACCTTGTTTTATTATAAATTCACTTCTTAGGTTTATCCAGCCCGTATAGTCAGACCAGCGAACAATTAATAAAGATTTTGTATTAGTCATATCAGCTAATATTCTAGCTTCCTTTACTTTAGATAAAGATAATATATATGTTTTGTAATCGTTTAATTTGTTGGTTCTACATTTTACTTCTATAAACCCTACATGTGTACCATTGCGATACATCGTATAATCTAATTTGTATGATATTGGCAGTTTGGCATAAGATACACCCCACTTTTGTGAGATGTATCTTAAAGCATTTTGTTCTTCTCCCAAGTTCTTTTGGGACTCATACATTACCCTAGACATAAAAGTTTATGTAATGTTTTCGGATCGTTGTTTTAACAGCCAATCCTTTACTTCTTTTTTATCCCAAAGTCTTTTCTGCCTTTGCTCAGACTTGGTAATATTAAAGGACTTAGGAAATTCTCTATCCTCATTGTTTATCAATCCATAAACAGACATTCTGCTTATAGACAAATATTTAGCGACAGCATCTAATGTTAAAAAATCAGCATCAACATCAGCATTATTTTCAGACTTCCTTAATGTCATTATCTTTCCTTTCTTCCGGTGTACCATCGTCATTTACTTTAACCATAGCCACCACATATCTAGAGCCTACCCAATCTTTGTGCAGTTGCTCCGGAACATCATTAGGATGAATAGTCAGCTTAATGTTTGTTCCATTTTTGTCTTGCATCATGGATGTTTTGACAGCCTCAAAATTTATATTAGGTATTGTGTTTTCCATTAATATCTCCTTAAAATGGTATTTCATCATCATCAATAGTACTCGCTATCGCTGATGTATTGCTGTTAATAGTGTTGTTGTTATTAGAGCCAAAGCTATTTCCTTGAGAATTGTTGGCATTGTATTCAGCAAATACATTGCCACGAATAGAAAGAAAAGCCTTTCCACTTTTTGAACTCATCTTCTTCCAACCAACAAGATTAAACTTAGGTTTAGAAATTCCCTCATTTTTTTGTTTAATAAGATCATCTACAACCTCATGAGACAATTCCATGTACCCTGTGTAGTCCGGACTTTTTTCTGATTTCTTATTTCGTGCCTCAAATAAAGAGCCACTTGGTGGGTATTCAGTCATATATCTTCTCCTTGTTATTTATTTTTTAATTTATCTGCTCTTTCAAGAAATGCTGTAGACACTTCTCCAAAGGCATCGCCACTTAGATTTTTAAGTTCCTTTAATGCTTGAGCATTTTCGTTCTTAAACTTCCTAAGATTATCTATATTGTCATCCGGCATAAACGTAAGGAAAACAGTTTTGATAACCTCAACACCCTCTTTTATAGGAATACTTTCAACTTTATCTGAAGAAACATCTTTGACAGATATAGTTCTTTCCTTAACTTCTTCTTCTTCTTTAAATCCTTTCTCTAAAGTTCCACCATTTATTCCTACAGGTCTCTCTTCTTTAAAAGCATCTGCCTCGTCTTCTGCATAAACATCCCCATGTAACCCAACTAGCTTTAAGATAACCCTGTCTTTGGCTCTCTTTTCAGCCATAGCATATGGGTAGCTGTTCTTATTGTTGGATGGAGATGCCTCTCCAATAGACCACTCTGATTTATCGCCCATCTTTCCTGTTACTAAAAGACTTACGATCCTATTTTCAGAATTACATTCCAATATGGTAGGCTCATTAAAAACAATCCCTTTTTTAACAGCCACTTTTTCCAATGCCTTATGCAATAGAACATAAGTTCCATGACAATTCCATCCGGCTTGATCCGGTGTCATGCCAATTTCCCTCAATGTCTCTCCAACATTTTCCGGTATATCACTTTTCATTTATTATTCCTTTCACTTAGTGTTAAAGATTTCTGTTTTATAACAATCGTAATGGCTTACTTTCGTAAACTTTCTTTCAAATGTTGTTTTCTTAATCCCACCTTTTATTTTTTGATAGGTAACTAATTCTTGACTAATTATATCTGCTTTTTTATCCGGAAAATAACTATCGTCTAGAACCTCATTAATTTTACATAAATTATTTGTTGGCAAATAACATAAGTCCACTTCTCTATTATTTTTCATTTTTTCTCTCTATCTCTTTCTTTTCTATTAACAAGCCAAACTCATATCCTTTTCTATAATAAGCTGAACTCTTATTTACTTCATACCTATCTTTATAAAAGATGCTGTCTTCCACTCCTTTTTTAAATACAGAGAGATAGTTACTTCTTTTTGAATCAACTATGCTGTTCATTGTTTAACCCAATCTCTTATTTTGTCTCTTATATACATATAAATTTTTATAGGCATACATACATAAACACCCTTGCCTTTATTTGTTGCCTCAATTATATGATCGTTTATTAAAGAAGAACCTTTTGATCTAATGGATGAAATCTTAGGTTTAAGTTTTACAAATCCACTTTTCTTTACTCTCCTTATAACTTTTTTTTCTTTCTTTATTTCACTTGGATATCTTATTTTATCATCTGTCATTTTATACCTCATTGTATTGATCGCAAAATTTAGCAACTGAACAATAGTTGCCCTTACATCGTGTGTATTCTCCACCACGAAATTCAATTTCTGTAGCATCACTAGGATGCAGTCTATGTTGATGATAAGCTTCTTGATAGTCATGAGCTGATTGTTCGTTATCAAACACTTTCAAAGCTCTTTTTAATTTCTTTTTCTTTAATGCCCAAGAGTTTTTCTTTTGCCATCTTTCATCGTCTGTACATAAAGGAAAAGAACCATTTAAATCATAATTTACTTGAGCCTCTTGATGAATTGAAACTCTTTCAGACACATAATTTTTTGCATATTCTTCATCCCAAATAGGAATATCTACATAAACTATAGGCGATTGTGGATAATCTTCTCTTCTCTCTGCATCTTTTCTATTCCAATCCCTAAGTATTGCACATATTTTTATAGAGCCAACTTTCCATTCTTTAAAAAAATGCTTTTCTCTGAACAGCCAAGCATAGCAATTTAATTGCTTTTCCCATTCCGGTTTGCCATGAATTACTGACCAAACTGATGTTACTTTGTAATCTATTATTGTTGCTATACCATCTTTTATTTCTTGCCTATCCATAGCACCGGATATAGTCCAGCCATTAAGATCAGAGTACAATCTTTCTTCGTTAATAATTTTATCTGATGGATGACCTACCCTTGAGTAAGTGTTAGAACTTTCTAACACAGAGTGGACAGCAGTACCAAATAATGCCCAAACCATATCGACAGCATCAATTTCTATCTTGTCATTATAAGAATCTTTCATTACTCTGACTCTTGGACTGTCGATTAAAGAGGTTACAGAAATATCTGCTTTACCCTTGCTGTACTTATCATTTATGGCAAAATCTACGAAAGGTTGGGGCATCCCAAAATTGTTGGTTATTTTCATTTTAATCTCCTACTACACATGTTTTGTTATACAGAAAGGAAAAACTATGTCAACACAATTACACACAAGCACAAATTTTATTATCTATGGAGAGCCGGCAAGTAAGGCAAACTCTAGAAAAATAGTTAATTTTGGGAAAAGATTTGGAGTAATAAAATCTGATAAAGCTAGAAATTATGAAAAAGAATTTGCCCCACAATGCCCCACATTAGAAAAACTTATTGAAAAAGATGTAAAAGTAGAGTTAATTATATACTATGCTTCACGTAGACCGGATTTAGACGAAAGTGTTATCTTAGATTGTATGCAAGGAAAGATTTATGTTAACGACAGACAGGTCAAACAAAAGTTTGTATATTGGGGTTTGGACAGAGATGCACCACGAACTCACATCAGAGTCACGACTTTGGAAACATGTGATGTGCCAAGCGATTTCTGACTCTTATCTAGGGGATAACAAAGAAAAATTAGCTGTAGCAAGATGGGTAAAATCAGATGATTTTACTTACGTTTGTGACATGGCAAATTTTAATGCTGAGAATTTACAAAAAAAAATGAAAGAGATTTTAACTAGCAAACCTGTTGTGGCAAGACACATTGGGGAAAGGTTAAAAAAAGCAATTCAAAGCAGAGCATTTAACATGTAGTTATAACCATCTGTATGGTTATAAACATCTATATGGTTATAACCATCTATATGGTTATAAATATATATAATATAAATATATATAATATAAATATATAATATAAATATATAATATATAATATATATATATATAAATAAATAATTTTTCTTGTTGACGAATAAATTTTTTAGATTTAACTATGGGTTGTGTAGTGAGGAGAAATTAATGGAAATAAAACACTCAATTAGGGATGTAGGATTACGTCTTGGTAGTGGTCAGCATAAGATTGCTTGCCCTTTTTGTTCTAATTCAAGAAGAAAAAAAAATCAAAAAACTTTATCATTAAAAGTCAATGAAGAAGCAATATTTTATAATTGTTGGCATTGCAACGAGGATGGTGGGATAAAATTTAATGACAACAGCTTTAGAGTTGTGAGGAGAGATAATGTGAGTAACATAAACAAGCCAATACCTGTTGAACATAAAAATAGATGGGGGGTTATTGGCGATGGGAATGGTAGCTTACAATATTTGCAAAGCAGAGGAATATCAAAAGAAACAGCAGAAAAAATTGGGGTAAAATTTACAAGACAATACATCGCAACAGCACAAAAAGAAGTTTCCTGTATAGTTTTCCCTTACCAAAATAAAGGCATATGTAATTTTGCAAAGATCAGATCATTTCCGGAAAAAGGTTTTTCTAGTCAAGGTTCAGCTTTAAACTTTTATAATATTGATAACGTAAAAGAAAAAGATTGGGTTATTATTTGCGAGGGAGAAATGGATTGTTTGTCTTTCATTGAGAGTGGTTACGATAGTGTAATATCAATTCCTCATGGTGCTGTTATGAAAGTTGTTGATGGCAAAGTTGATCCTCATGACGATGGCAAATTTAAATTTATATGGAACTCAAAAAAAATATTAGATGGATGCGATAAAGTCGTCATCGCTATGGACAATGATGCATCCGGTGTTGCTATGGAAGAAGAAATAGCTAGAAGAGTGGGCAAGGATAAATGTTACAAGGTCGTTTATCCATCAGACTGTAAGGATGCCAATGAAGTTTTGGTTAAGTATGGGAAAGCAAAGCTAAAGGAGTTGGCTGAAAAACCAATCCCATACCCTGTTTCCGGATTGTATGATGCCTCTCATTTTTATGATCAAGTAGATGATATTTATGAAAAAGGAATTGGAACAGGGATATCCACAGGATATAAAGAAGTTGATGATCTATACACAGTCGTAGAGGGGCAGTTAACTGTTGTTACAGGTCATCCATCATCCGGTAAATCTGAATTTGTAGATCAAATAATGGTAAACATTGCAAAAGAAAAAGGGTGGAAGTTTGGCATATGTTCTTTTGAGAATGAACCAAGAATACACATAGCAAAACTAATAAGTAAGCACATGGGAAAGCCATTTTTTGATGGGCATACACCCAAATTAAATAGACAAGAATTAGAACAGGGCAAGAAATTTGTTTTGGATAACTTTTGTTTTTTATATCAAGCTGATGGATCGCTATCTACGTTGCAAAGTATATTAGATAGAATGAAAGTTGCTGTTATGAGACATGGCATTAGAGGTGTTGTTATTGATCCATACAACTATATAGCAAAGGATATGACAACTTCTGAGACAGATTGGATATCTGATATGCTCACTAAGTTAAGAGTATTTGCACAGGCTCATGGGATACATATTTGGTTTGTTGCCCATCCTACAAAAATGATGAGAAAAGATGATGGTTCTGTACCACCACCAAAAGGATATGACATAGCCGGATCAGCATCTTTCTTTAGCAAAAGTGATGTAGGAATGACAGTTCATAGACCTAATGCATCAACATCAAACGTCAGCCAAATATTAATTTGGAAATGTAGATTTTCTTGGGTAGGATCGATTGGGGAGTGCGATTTAGAATTTGATAAAATTACATCAAGATATAATTCTATTTCTAATGTAAAAATAAGTAAGAGAAATATGTTAGCTCCATCTAAAGCAAAGGCAGTTAGGAATTGGCATGACAAAGATAATGAAGAATACGATGGGATCAAGTTCTAATAAAGATAATAAAAAAGACTATGGTGCAGAGCTATTGGGCAAACATCATAGTCTTAAAGCAGAGTTTATAGGTAGCTCTAATGAAGTAAGATTTAGAGTAGTTGATCAGTCAACTTTAGATAAGCTACTTATGAATGATAGTATATCACTTGACCAATACAAATGCTTAGACAATCTTTATTCCGATTTTCATAAAGCCGGATTGATTGGTGTAAAAGCATCAAATTATAATCCTAGAATTAACTCTAGTTACGAGGCTAGAGGAGAGGCTGAAGTTATTTTAAGAAGAAAAGTTTCTAATTGTTTGTCTGCTATTAAAAGTTCAGGGGGGATAAGGTCATACGATATTCTAATAAAGTTATTGCATGACAGAAGTCTTGTAGAGCAAGACTTAAAATGGATAAGTGTTTTGGGGAATTTTAATTTGATATGTGAGCCAACAGAAAAGTTTTATGAAACTTGGGGAATTAGTTGACACAGTTTTAAGGTGGGATTATGTTTCGTCTGAGGGTATTTCATATTCTCTTACTACACACACACTAGACCGGCTACATACGTATAGCCGGTCTTTTTATATGTGAAAGTTTACGTAAAGTTTTACTCTTGCCAATACATGACCGGTGTCACATAAGAGTTAAATATTTTCTTTTTTCTTTTTTGCATAATTCTCATTAGCTTTACTACTTCTATAATAGTAAGTGCTTGGAGACATTATGTCTGCAAGAGATGAAACACCTCTTGCCATTGAAGTTTCAGCAGTAAAAACTCTTCCTTTAAGAACTTCATTTATAGCTCTAGGATCATCTTGAAAGGCATCTTCACTTATTTCTAAATCTTCATTTGTCATTTTACTATTTCGTAAAAACAAACTGTTTGTTAATTCTTTTGCTTTATAATTTGTTCCTACAATGCCCCTACAGTCCGGACATAAGGTTGCTTTAGTTCTTTCATGCTTGGTATTTTTAAGTCTTACATAACAATCTGAACAATGATCTATACTTCCTTTAGGCATACATTTCTCCATTTATATTTAATGCTACAGACAGCATATTAGTTTTTGTTAGTTTCATACAAGGGATAATCCAATATCCCTTGTATGAGGCTCTAAAGAGCCTTTGTTGTGGCTTTCCATACATTAACTGACCATAACTTTAAAGAGATCGCAGTTTTGCCCATAATCACTTTCATAAAAAAACTTGAGGGGAAAGTAATTTAGAGATGTATAGCTTTGAGGTTAAGGGGAATATCAAATAAAAACCCTTACGAACCCACTTTCTCGCACCATTAGGAGTGATCTCTCCCTCTATTCTTTAAGAACTAATTTTGCTAGACCAACTGCCATAACTGTTATGCCAACTGATCCAAATAAACATAAGGACATAATTCTCTCAAAGGTTTGTGTCCAATACCCATAAGGATCAGAGATCAAAGCCATAGACATTACGAATATGCAACAACCCATAGCAAATATTAAAAAGCCATCTGCTTTAGTCATCTTCATTCTCCTGTGGTTCTTTATAAAAAATTACAACATATTCTATTCTGTCACTTTTTGGACTATCTCCATTTCTTTTTGACATAATAGTTTCAACAGTTTTATGAAGTACTGTATCTGCAAAACCCCAATTTGTATGACCAAGTATTGCATCGCAACAGTCATCAATGTCATCAGTAAAATCTCTACTCATCTTCATTCTCCCATTTTTCTATTTGTTCTAATAAATTTTCAGCTAGTTCTTGCCTACCTGTAATAATATCATCTTCATGATCTCCTAAAAGATTAACAAAATTAATTTCGCTTACTAAATATTCTTTTATTTTTCCATTTAGTTTAACGTATTTGTTTAATCCAAATTTTAGATCATTTTTCTGATCCGGGAAATTATCCGGATGCATTTCAACACCATCTTTTTCTAATTTTCCAAAAACAAATAAACACTCGTCATTAATTTTATGCTCCATATGTCTCAATGCTTTTAATTGACCTTGCAGTTTAGCTATTCTTTTAGCTTTTATTATTTCATGCAGTTTAGCTATTCTTTTAGCTTTTATTATTTCATGTTTCATATTTCTTCTCCCTTATTTAAATCTAAAGCTCTAAGCATCCTCTGCTCGTTTGTCTCTCCGGCATTACGAATATTTATTTCATCAACGATTTCACGAATAACTAAATAATTAGTGTCACAAATATTTGGTGCATTTTCAATTATAAAATCTGCAACGTGTTTGAATTGATAATTTAATATATCATCTGTTTGCTCCAATGGAATAACACCATATTTTTTCTCATAGGCATTAAGACCAAAGGTTTCATGCAAATCTGCTCTATTCATATTACACTCCCATTTTTTTTAAGATTTCTCTTTGAACTCTACCATTCATAACATTTTCAACTCTTCTGAAATTATCAGATGCAGATGTAATAGCTACTGCCGGATTATAGACTGTCTCGTGAGTTCGATCTTCTCGTTGCCAACTAGGAAGTTCTTTTGTCTCAATTGAAAAAGGTTTTGTTTCATAAACTAAATACCAAAGGTCTTTTTCCAAGGCAATAACACCATCATGACAAGTAATTAAATCAACTCTATAAACATCAATCCCATTTATTTTAAGCCTTTCCACAGGGATAGGTTTTGCTGATGCAATAAAAGCAATTTTACTTTTATAAACTGTATGAGTTAATCCCTTTAAAAAAATATTTTTAAACCAAGATGGCTGTAAGAATAATTCATTATTAAAATTATGATAATCATAACCCTCTGATCTTTTTTGTTTAGCCGGTTTTAACCAAACTTGGCTAGTCAAAACACTACAATCTATTGTTATATTGGTTCTTTCATGATTTCTATGCCACCAACCATTTGCATAATCCATAGTCAATTTAATATTTTTCTCATGTATAGATTGCCCACCAAAAAATTTATGAGTGTAATCTCTTTCTTTTCTATTATTTTTGGTATGTAAAGCTGATCCAATTTTACGATACTTCCTGTGACTTCTTAATGAAGTGACCATATGTAGAACAGATGAAAAAGCATGATTTGTATGATGGTCTTCGTGTTCAAGTATACTTATGCATTGTTCATATTCTTCATCAGATAATTTTTTCCCAAAAGGAGAGGTTCGCCCCCTGTAGTTTTCAGTAAGAAATCCTATGATATATCCTTTTTGTTTATCGTTAAAACCAAATATTTTTATTCCATTTTCTAAGAATTTTCCAAATGATATAATAATGTTTTCTTTTTTAATTAAAGCATCTCTTTTCTTGAATGTTAAAACTTCCATAATTTTTTCCTTTGATTTGATGATAGTAATGATAGTAGTAATATTGAGGGTGCGATCATACAGGGGCATATTGTTTCGCCCCTGTATGGGCATCCTAGAGCCTCGCATTTAGTGAAGATAATCATTTCATCTTCATAAATGTGGTTTGACCTATAGGGGCATCATTAGAATTCATATCTGTACTTACCCATAAAACAGGATATTGCTGTTCTTCTTTTGGGAAGTCATGAATACCCATATCAGTAAAGTATATTAAGCTGTCCACCTCTACATCATTGTCTTTGATGTAATCAAATACAGGGGCAACACATGTACCACCTCTACCATTGGCAGACATTTTTTCTATTTCTTCGCCTTGCTCATAACGAATAACATTTTGAATTGTTGCATCGCATGTGATGATAGTCACAGACATAGGCTTTAATTCTAAAGAAATTTCATTAAGACCACCTAAGAAATAGTTTAACTCTTTCTGAGTTACAGATCCGGAGCTATCGATACCAACAACTATATGACCTACTCCATTACATTGAATGGTTGGGGCATAGATATCGTGAGTAACAAACATTTTTCTATGAGGTCTGCGAAATGTAAAGTCATCCGGATTATCTCCTATAGCATGACGAACAACAACGTCAGACCAATCAACGTCTGATCTTTCCATGACCTTAATCATATTAGCAACTTCAGCCGGAATAGTTCCTCTTTCTTTAGCCTGTCGTACTGCTTGAAATATCTCTTCGTTAATGTCAGCCTCTTCAGACTTCAATTGTTCCGGAGACATCTCTGTAGCTTTGTTGTCCTCTATGTTTCCCCAAGACTGTGGCTTGTACTGAGTTTCGCCTGTACTCTCTCCTTGCCCTTGCCCATCCTGTGGTTTTTGTTTGTTGGACTTGTTTGCAGAAAATATTTCGTTGTAAATTTTTTCAGCCATCCAACCATTAAACTTTGGATCAATCAAAGCACCTTGAGGCAATGTTAATCCGGACTTTTTTATAATTGGATTGATAGCAAAATCACATGCCATATTCCAAATCTGTGGATCACGATCCCCTTGTCTTAGATGATGCTTAAAGCCTCTATGCATAGCCTCATGAACTAATACACCTTTAAGATCGCTATCACTTAGCTCTTCAGTAAATTCTTTGTTGTAAAAGATATCTTTACCATCAGTTGCCATAGTGTCTATGTCAGTTTTATTAATGATCTGCATCTTCACTAATATACAACCATAAAAAGAATGTCCTTTTTCTTCTACATCCCAAGCCAATTGTATTCTTGCTTTTGAAAATCTTGTATTTAAATCAATCATTATGATCCCCTGTAAAAAGTTACGTAAAGTTTTGCCTACTCAAGCAAGCACCTAAGTAGGCAAGAGTTAATTAAAGCAGTAAGTCTTTTAAACTGCCTTTTGATCCAAGCACCTGTCTTACTGCCGGAGACTGAACCAAAGTCTTATTTCTTGAGATCGCATCCTTTAACATAAATGCCATGAATTCCTGTTCCGGTATTCTTTGAATGTATTGAAGAATAGGATCAGCATTATCTTTTGTCATCTTCACACCTAAAGAGCCACATAAGGCATAGAGAACTCCACGATCTTCCGGTACTGCTGTATTCATAGGATCAGAAATGATCTTATCAAAGTCCGGCAACTTATCATGTAGCTTTATGTGAGCCATAAGACTAGCAGATGCGACAGCACCAATTTGACCATCAAGACAGCCTCTTAAAGTAAGGTTGTCTAATTTGAGACCAAGGATAACACCGGCTCTTTCAATTGATCTAGGTGTTGAGTTATTGTCCTGTGATGCATCAAATTTATGAATGAACTGATCGTCAAACTTTAACCAAGAATTGATCCTGTGATCCACACCATTTTTAGCATAGTATTCAAGAACGTCATCTGTGTTTGCCTCGACATCAAGATAAGTAAATCTGTCTCTCAACTGTGATGGCAATTTGTTTGATCCGGCTCTGTCTGAAAGACGATTTCCGGCACTTACTACCATCCATCCTTTAGGTAGGTAATGCTCCCCTAATCTTCTCTCATCGACAAGCTGACCTAGAATATTCATAGACATAAGAGTTGCCTGTGCAACCTCGTCAACAAAGATAATTCCATAGCCATCAAGAGGCATAAAACTTGGTCTAAGCCTCTTCATTGTTTCGCCATCCTTAGAGGCAACTAACCATCCGGCAATCTCTGATGGATCATATTGAGCAAGAGAAAAATTTATTAATCCTAGCTCATCCCCTTTGAAATCCGGGAACATTTTTTTAACAGATTTAACTATTAACTCATCAGACAGCAATTGATAAACAACACTCGTTTTGCCAATACCAACACCACCATTCATGTAAGGGATTAGATAGTCTTGCTTGTTGGCTGTATCGCCTAGATTGTAGTTGTGAATTAACATTGCTTGAATTGCATTTTTTACGTTTGATAATCGCATTTACTTACTCCATTTTTTGTTAAGTTTGTTTTGCAGAAATTTTTTGTACTGACCTTTTTTCTTATCTTGTTTCGTAATAGGATCGTCTGCATTATCCCAATCAGCTTTTAATTCTTCTAAGTATTTTTTAATAAAACTTTCATACTCGTTGCCAAATTCTTCAACAGCCATTTTAAAAACTTGCTCGTTTGTGCTGTCTTCTAATTGTTCATGAATAAGAACTTTTATATTTTGTTGATCATTCCAATATTTAGGATATTTCACTTCAGTTCCTACTGTGAAATATTGATTTTTAAATCTACTCATTTTGTCTCCATTTTTGATGATAGTAATAATGATAGTAGGGGAATAAATCCCCTACCAAATTAACCTAATGTTTTGACCATTTCATTTATATGATCATTTTCTTCTATTGCCTCATCAATAGCCTTTCTTCCGGCATCAGCTATATTAAACTTGGCTACTAGATCATTTGAGAATTGATCAAGTTCTGCCTGTGTCATAATAAGACCATCTCTTTGCTTGCCTGTCTTAGTTTTAAGACCACACAGTTTATCAATGATTTGATCTAGAGGAGATTTAACATCCTCGCCCTTGTTATGACTTATAAGTTTTGCTTGCGAGGTTATGCCTAGCTCATCAAACAAATCTATAACAAACTCTTTAGTACAGTTTGATTTAGGTAAATCATGCTTTGCACAGAACAGGACACAATTTCTTTTGAACAAATCGCTTTGAGTGTCTGTCATATTACAGGCTGTCACTAAGGTAGTTAGTATTTCTGTGCTTGATGCCTCAGAAATATTCGCTGTGTCATTCCTTGGTACTGATGCAACGACAGGCATTAAAGTTGCAAACTGATCAACCTTAATATCGCTCATCTCAGTAGCATTATTTTTATTTAAGCCTTTAAGACTAACATGTCTCGCCTCTTGTGTGGCTAACTGCTTGGCTATGTCGTTAGATATTATTGATTTTTTAAGCATCGTCTTTGTCTCCTTGGTTGGTTTGATTTTTTGATTTATTATATCCTTGTCAATAATTGGATTGACTAGGTCTCTTCTTAAATATCGATAGATTGCTTTGAAACAATCGCCATGAGATTTGCTGTGAGTTTTAGCAAACCTTTTTATTTTAGGTGCTTGGATACGTTGCACTAAATGACTGACCTCATGGCTGACTGTCATTAAAAATGCATGATTTAAATTGAGACACTTTCTGCCCCCTATCTGTGGATCACTATCAAAGTTTTTATACTCTCTCTGATAATGTTCTTCATCTATATGCTGATAATAACTAAGGTTAAACTGCATAGCTGATACTGTATTATTTCTTCCATGTTTAACATATGTGGCATTAGCAGATTTATTTACGATCCTTGTTACAGCTACAGCTTTATCAACGTCTGCTGTAGTAATATTTAACTCATATTCTTTTTTCTTGAGGTGGTTCATACATTTACGAACCATTTTCTTAATGGTATTTGTATGGGCAGTAATTTCTTTTTTAGAATAATTATGTTTCTGCATTTGGTAACTCCGGTTTGTTTGTTTTTATTCCAATACAAAGAGCAATAAATACTGCTCGATGTTTCGACCTCTTTAGGTCTCATCAGTTGGACTTTTTAATTCGTCAGCAAAATATGAGACTGCTTTATCCCATTGTTTTGATAGCTTGTTGATTGGTGTATAATACCAACCACCTAAAGGCTCTGCTCCACCTTGGACTGCATAATCTCTGAACTTTCTTTCATGTTTTGAAATGGACATTCCAACATCAAATATTTGCATAACGTAATGCAACCTATAAATATATTTGAAGTTCGTGTGTTTGGTGGTTCTCATTTCATTCATGATTTCTTTTTTGATTACTTGTCTCATGTGACAGCTCCCTTATTTAGATATGTTTACTAATGTTCTGTAATGTAATGCTTGGATATTGTAGCCACCACATAAGACAGTTTGTATTCTAATAACCTTATCGCCTTTGTCAGTTCTGACATTGTAATGACCATCAAATCCATTAGATGTCATAATAAGATTTGTTTTATATATTTCATTGATGCCAAAATCTTCTAGCTTTTTAGCCATCTTTGAATTTCTTGATTTAATGATTGCCTCTGCATCTTTTATAGCCATGTCCTTAGCCATATTTAAATTTATACCGGACAGCTTTGCAGTTAGTGATTTACCACCACCAATTCTGTTAAGTTCATCCCAATCAGTATAGCCATTAATCCTTGTAGGTGCTTTCCACCAATTTTGAATACCTTTTTGTTTCATTTCATAATCTTCTATTTTCATAGATATGTATGATCTGTCAAAGCTGTCAAAACATTGTTCTAAATGTTTAATTATTTGTTTGTATGTATTCATTATATTGCCCCTTTTGATTGTTCGATCTTTTCCATTTTATCATGTTCAAAATTTATCTCTCGATTATAACAAGCACTACACAAATCCCAACCTATCTTAAAATATCCAAATTGGGTTTGACCTTTATCATAAAACTTTACATTTTCATTTGTATTACAACTTGCACATGTGTTTCTTGTATACATTTTTAAACTCCATTTTTGATTAACTGTTTCATTCTTTTGAAATCGTCAGACCAACTACACAGTTGATTACAGTATTTTATTAACATCGACCTAATTCACAGTAAGGCTTTAATCTGAACCTGTGAGCCTCGAATTTCACGAGACAGTCTTTAAGTCTTATCCGGAGATGTCTGAGCCGGATGTTTGAACAATGATTAACATGTTAAATATAGTATGTAACCAAGGTGCCACCTCTTTATACACCCATGATAATAGGTGTCAACTATATAATTACTTAGTTGGGTTAACATATATTATCTAATGTTTACCTGTATTCTTTTGTTACTTAAAAGATTATGTAAAGTTTTTATTATATGCCCTGTAACGTAGAGTGGAGAACAAAAACCTTGAAACATAAAAGTATAACTAATCGTACCTGTATGGGCTAACATGGTCTGTATGACCTTTAAAAGGCTGTTAATAGCTATAGTAATTTTGATGCCTTATAGTCTCTTCACAAAAGATACAAAAATCTTTCCCATATTCAATCCATTCACCAAAACCTAAATCCTGTAACCTGTAGGCATAGACTGAATAAGTCTCAAAGAAATCTTCATCTATATTTGAATAGGTAAAATAGAAATAATCTTTTCCCCTGTATAAACATAGGTTTTGATTATTAATCTCATTTAATATTGTTTTGATTTTTATCTGCATTTAGTAACTCCAAAGTTATTTATTATAAGTAGTAAGAGGGAAGTAGCATTTTTCTTGGATAATAATTTATCCTCTATAAATAATAAATTTGAGGGGGCATTTTTCTTGGATTTATTTTAATTATGTTTATGACCTACAAACAAACCTAATTAAATGTTATCCTGTTTTAGAAGTGACCTGCTCAGAAATAGCAGAGTAAAAGTTTACGTAAAGTTTACAGGTAATTATATTGGAGAATAAAATGACAGATAAGAAAGACAATAAGCCAAACCTAAAGCTGTTAGATGGTGGAAAGTCCAATCAAGATAAGACTAAAAAAACTACAGCTGTTGGTGTGGAACTGACAGCTAAACAGCTAGGGTTCTGTAAGGACATTGTAGGCATGGGGGGCAAGAAAGGTATGACCTTAGTGGATGCATATCGTAACAACTACAATGTCTCTAAGGATATTAAAGGTAACAGCCTAAGAGCAATGTCTTCTAAGTTAAGAGCTGACGTTAATATAACATTAACTGTTAATAGGTTATTAGCTCAAAAGGATAGTTTACAACGCATGCAGACAGTCTCTTTAGGAGAACAAATAATACAGGACTTGTTAGCGTTCAGTAAGGATGAGAACATTACTGATAGTGTACGTGTTAAAAGTTTAGAACTCGTTGGGAAAAATTTAGGGCTATGGACTGATAAAATAGAGGTTGATAATAAACAGGATAGATCGTCAGCAGATATAGAACATGATCTAATTGGTAAACTTAATGCAATGATAAAGAAGTAAGGCTGTAAAATAAATTTATGGCTATTTACGATGTGCCATTAAAACTATTTACAGTATATGTTTACCCCACCTACTACCTACCACCCCTAATATAGTATGGCCCTGCTCATGCGTGTACATTGAGTGTTGCGCAAGTAAATTCATAAAATTTTACAAGGGGGGTGCCCCTTTTTTATTTTCAATACAGATGTCTATAACCCCAAATATATATAAATAAGTAAAAAAAAAATAAATGATTCCTACCCATTGACGAATTTATATAAATAGTTTATTAAAAAGATGTTTTGTTTGTTTATATAGTTATATAGTTATATATATTTATATATAGTTATAACCATATAGATGTTTAAAACCATATAGATGGTTATAACCATATAGATGGTTATAAACTAAAACAGAGGAACATTTATTGTCAGACAACGTGGTTAATATAATTGATTACAGATCTTCTGTTAAAGAAGAAAGCTGGTCAAAAGATGACAGTTCTTATTTTGAAGAAATGGAAGACCCGGTAATGATTGGTTGGGTTGTGGATGAGTTTGGTGATAAGACATTAAATATTGCCTCTGCAGTTGATACCGTAGAATGCCTGTGGATGATAGACTTAGCTAAATCAATAGTGGAAAGCCGACCTCCTAAGTGCAGGAATGATAATGAATGATTTGGCATCCATTCTTAAAGACAACTTAAAAGATATAAAAAGTTTACCGGCAAGTCAGCAAAAAGAAATACTGGCATTAATGGAAGAACTTAAATTGTCTCAAGATAAAGACGCAGCTAGAAAAAACTTTCTTCCTTTTGTTAATTTGATGTGGCCTTCTTTTATTCATGGTAGGCATCATGAAGTTATGGCAGAAGCATTTGAACGTGTGGCTAGTGGCAAGTTAAAAAGATTAATAATTAATATGCCGCCAAGACATACTAAGTCAGAGTTTGCCAGTTATCTTTTTCCTGCTTGGTTCTTAGGGCAGTTTCCTGACAAGAAAGTTATCCAGACAGCTCACACTGCAGAGCTTTCAGTTGGCTTTGGTAGAAAGGTTCGTAACTTAATACAGAACAATGACTTCCAATCAGTGTTTCCCGGAATAGAATTATCCACAGACAGTAAAGCGGCAGGTAGATGGAACACTAACAAACGTGGAGATTACTTTGCTATAGGTGTTGGGGGTGCTGTTACTGGTAAAGGTGCGGATATTCTTATCATTGATGACCCGCATTCAGAGCAAGAAGCTACAATGGGTGAATATAACCCTGATGTTTATAACAAAGTTTACGAATGGTATACATCTGGACCTAGACAAAGACTACAACCGGGTGGTGCAATCATACTTGTGATGACAAGATGGTCTAAAAAAGATCTTACAGGGCAGATTATGACTAAATCTGTTGAAAGAGAAGGGTCTAATGAGTGGGAAGTTATACAATTGCCTGCAATTATGCCGTCAAAGAAACCATTGTGGCCTGAGTTTTGGAGTTTAAAAGAACTAGATGCGCTAAAAGCTGAATTACCAGTGGCAAAATGGAACGCACAGTACCAACAAGACCCTACATCAGAAGAAGGCGCTTTAATCAAGCGTGAATGGTGGCAGGAATGGACTAAAGAAGACTTACCACCTTGTGATTCAATTATTCAATCATGGGACACAGCCTTCTTAAAAACGCAAAGAGCGGATTATAGCGCTTGCACAACGTGGGGGGTGTTTCATGAGCCTAATCTTGACGGTATTATGCAACCAAACTTAATATTACTTGATGCATACAAGGAAAAACTAGAGTTTCCAGAATTAAAACGTGCAGCTTATGATAAATACTGGGAATTTGAGCCAGATCAAATGATTGTGGAGGCAAAAGCTTCCGGATCTCCTCTTATTTTTGAACTTAGAGCTATGGGTATACCAGTTACAGAGTTTACACCAAGTAGAGGACAGGATAAGATAGCTAGAGTGAACGCTGTTACAGATATGTTTGCTAGTGGTGTTATTTGGCACCCACCAACTAGATGGGCCGAAGAAGTTATAGAAGAATGTGCAGCTTTTCCAGCTGGAGATCATGATGACTTGGTTGACTCAACTACACAAGCACTGTTAAGATTCAGGCAGGGTGGTTGGATTAGGACAAGCATGGATGATTGGGACGATGAACCAAAATATACAAGACCAGTTGAATATTATTAGGGAAATTAAAAATGGCTATTGAAAAAACAATGACACCAATGACTAATTTTGATGATTTCAAAGAAGAAACTGAAATAACTGTAGAGGTTGAAAATCCAGAAGTCGTTTCAGTTGAAACTGAAGATGGCGGTATGATTATAGATTTTACTGGAGAGCAAGTGGATGAAATAGTTAATAAGGGCTTTGATGAAAATTTAGCTGATCAAATAGACGAAGCCGATCTGCAGTCTATGGCAAGTGAATTAATGTCAAACTTTGATTCTGACAGACAATCAAGAAGTGAATGGGCAAAGAGTTATGTTAAGGGCTTGGATCTTTTAGGAATGAAGATTGAAGAAAGACAGCAGCCTTGGGCTGGAGCTTCTGGTGTTTTCCACCCAATACTTACAGAATCCATTGTAAGATTCCAAGCTCAAGCTATGGGAGAGATTTATCCTGCGTCAGGACCCGTAAGAACAAAGATACTTGGCAAGCTGTCTGTTGAAAAAACGGAACAAGCAAAACGAGTTGAGAATGAAATGAATTATCTTCTTACAGAGGAGATGACAGAATACAGAGATGAGACTGAACAGATGCTTTTCAAGTTGCCTCTTGCAGGATCAGCCTTTAAGAAAGTTTATTATGACCCAATAATGGAAAGACCTTGCGCAATGTTTGTGCCTGCAGAAGACTTTGTTGTTTCCTATGGAGCGTCAGATCTTATGACATGTGAAAGATACACTCATGTTATGAAAAAATCAGCTAATGATATATTAAAATTACAAAACAATGGATTCTATCGTGATATAGATCTTCCTGAACCAGAGCCTGATTATTCAGATATACAAGAAAAATATGATGATTTGGATGGAGAGACAGCTACAATAGAAGATGATGATAGACATACTCTTTTAGAGATGCACGTTGACATGGAATTACCAGAACCTTTTGAAGAAGAGGATGGTATAGCTAGGCCATACGTTGTAACTATAGATAAGTCATCAAGAGAGATATTATCTATAAGAAGGAACTATTACGAAGATGACAAAAAGAAAAAGAAAAGACAATATTTCGTCCACTACAGGTATCTCCCCGGGTTGGGCTTTTACGGTACAGGACTTATACACCTCATCGGAGGACTTGCAAAAAGTGCAACCTCAATCCTCAGACAGCTTATTGATGCCGGTACGTTGTCGAATTTGCCAGCTGGTCTTAAAGCTAGGGGTCTTCGCATCAAAGGTGATGATTCACCTCTCATGCCGGGTGAGTTCCGTGACGTTGATGTCCCGGGTGGTGCAATCCGTGATGCTATTACTTTTATTCCTTACAAAGAACCGTCAGCGGTATTGTACCAATTACTCGGAAACATTGTTGACGAAGGAAGAAGAATAGGATCAGTAGCCGACATACAGGTTGGGGACATTAACGCCCAAGCGCCAGTCGGAACAACTTTAGCTTTAATGGAAAGATCAATGAAAGTCATGTCTGGAGTTCAGGCTAGGCTTCATGCTGCATTAAAAAAAGAATTAAGACTTCTTGCTAAAATAATTAATGAGTACATGGATGATCAATATGCATATGACACAGAAGGGGACTTTTCTAGATCAAAAGATTTTGATGATAGGATAGATGTAATTCCTGTTTCTGATCCAAATGCAGCAACCATGTCACAAAGAGTGATGCAGTATCAAGCAGCTTTACAGTTGGCACAACAAGCTCCTCAGTTATATGATATGGGCAAGCTTCACAGACAGATGTTAGAAGTTCTTGGTATACAAGATCCAAGTTCAATAATAAAATTACCAGAAGATATAAAGCCTTCTGATCCCGTAACAGAAAATATGGCGATGTTAAAACAAGAGCCAGTAAAAGCATTTAAGTATCAAGATCATGAAGCTCATATGAGAGTTCACATGGCTGCAGCAAACGATCCAAAACTAAAAGAAATTGTTGGTCAATCTCCTTTTGCAGGAGTAATACAAGCTGCTTTATCAGCTCATATAACAGAACATGTTGCGTTTCAATACAGAAAAGAGATAGAAAAAAATCTTGGTATTTCTATGCCTAATGAAGAAAGTCCATTACCTGAAGACGCTGAAGAGGAGTTATCAAGACTTACTGCATTAGCAGCAGAAAAATTATTAAAATCAAACACAGCTGAAGCTCAAAAAGCAGAGGCGCAGAGGCAGCAACAAGACCCATTAACTCAAATACAACAAAGAGAACTTGCTATAAAAGAAAAAGAGCTTGAGCATAAAAAGCAAATGGACATGGCAAGATTGGAACTTGATGCGCAGAAAGCGATGATGAATGATAAAAATCAAACCGAAAGACTGGAGTCTGAAAACAAAAGAGAGGGTGCGAGACTTGGTGTTGCCCTTACAAAAAATACTGCAGACTCTGATCTTCAACTTCAAAAAGTTCAAAATGAAGCTATATCAGAAGGTACGAGACTTGCTGTAGATGTAGCAAAAGAGTTAACAAGTGAGTAGAAATGACACCATTTATACGCACTTAATAAAAAAAATAAATGAGGAAATAGATGTTGTCTCTTACCATTTGGCATCCGGCAGAGCTGTTAATTTCGAGGAATATCAAAGGCTTGTTGGAAAAATCGAGGGTTTTGTGTCAGCAAGAGAATTGCTGCAAGAAGATGAAAAAAAATATATTGAAGATTAGCCCTTCCCAAATTGTCAACAGTTGTGTATATTTAAAATAAGAATATCCGGGCATAAAGCTCGCAAGGTTACTGTGAACCTAAATCACTGCAAAAAGGAACAGAGATGCTCTCTGCAAAAAAAATAGAGTTAGATGAAAAAATCGCTCGTAAGTTACCTGAACCTAAAGGCTACAAACTATTAATTGCAATTCCAAAATTAGATGAAAAAACTGATGGCGGTGTTATTATACCAGATAAATTAAAAGGGATGGAAGAAGTTGCATCTATTATCGGTTTAGTGATAGGCATGGGACCTTCTTGTTATAAAGACAAGGATAAGTTTCCTGATGGCCCTTATTGCAAAGAAGGAGATTTTGTAATATTCAGATCATATTCTGGAACTAGGTTTAAATTTAAAGGTGAAGAATTTAGGTTAATCAATGACGATACAGTGGAAGCTGTGGTTGATGATCCTAGAGGATATACGAGGGCATAATGGAAAATTCAGTAGAAAAAATAGAACAAGAAATTGATATGTCAAATGATCCTGTAGAGATAGAGGTCATTGACGATACACCTGAAGCAGACAGAAAACCAAAAAGAGATGAAAGCGTAGAGTCCAATATACCTGATGACGATGAGGTAGCAAAGTATGGGACAGACGTACAAAAAAGAATTAAGCAGCTCAAGTATGAGTATCATGAAGAGCGCAGGCAAAAAGAAGAAGCCACAAGATTAAGAGAAGAAGCCATAAGTGCAACTTCAAAACTTATGTCTGAAAATCAAAAACTAAGAAAAACACTAGACGAAGGTGAGGGAGTATTAGTTGAGCAGGCAAAAGGTAGAGTTGAGGCGCAGTTATCAAGAGCCAAGCAAGAATATAAAGAAGCTTATGAAGCTGGTGATCCAGATAAATTAGTTGAAGCACAAGAAAAGTTATCTAACATACAAAATGAAAAGTTTAGAGTTGATACTTATAAACCACCAGTAAGAGCGGTTGAACAGGAAATTCCTGTTGCTACAGCGGCTCCTGTCAAAGCTAAAGTTTCAGAGCCTTCAGGTAAGGATAAAAATTGGCTAGAGGAAAATAGTGATTGGTTCCAAAAAGAAGGCTTTGAAGATATGACAGGTTTTGCTATGGGTGTGCATCAAAAGTTAGTTGTTGCAGGAATAAACCCAAAGCTAGATACAGATGAATATTATAAAAGAATTAATGATTCTATGGAAAAATATTTTCCTGATCATTTTAAAGACAAGCATGGCGATGAGATAATAGAGGTAGAAGCACCTCAACGCCCAGCTGGTAACGTGGTTGCCCCCGTTAATCGAAGTGCAAAAAAACCACGCAAAGTGCAATTAACCTCCACCCAGATAGGACTCGCTAAACGTCTGGGAGTTACACCTGAACAATATGCAGCGCAACTATTGAAGGAGTCAATATAATGGCTAACCGAGATTCACGCATAGAAGATACAAGAGACACATCAGAACGTAAAGTAACTTGGACACAACCTAGTGCTTTGCCTGACCCGACTCCACAGGAAGGATTTGAGTTCCGTTGGATTCGCACATCATCTTTAGGTCAAGCTGATATGACAAATGTATCATCAAAATTCCGTGAAGGTTGGGAACCAGTTAAGTTTGAGGATCATCCTGAACTTAAAATAATGCCTGATATGGATTCCAGATTCAAGGGTAATGTAGAGGTTGGGGGATTGCTACTTTGCAAGAACTCAAAGGAAAACATGGATGCTCGTAGAGAACATTTCAGAGGCGTGACTGACAGTCAAATGTCCGCAGTTGATAATAACTATCTTAGAGAATCCGATCCACGTATGCCAGTTCTCAAACCAGAGAAAAGCACACGCAAAAGTTAGTATTTAAAATTTAAACTTTTAATCATAAGGAGACAGATATGTCTACAACAGCAGCTCCTTTCGGTTTAAGACCAGTAGGGAATCTTTCTGGATCGTACAATGGTGCGTTTCGTCAGTATCCAATTCTGAGTTCTGAATCAACAAGGATATGTTTCGGTGACGCTGTTAAATTAACAGATGCCGGATCAACAACCACTATCCAAAAAGATACTGGTACAGCAACAGCCACACCCATTGGAATTTTCATGGGGTGTCGTTATACAGATCTAAGTACAGGTCAAACACAATTTAGCCAAATTTGGTCAGGCACAGCCCACACCAATGGTATGGTTTATGTTATGGATGATCCTAATATTTTGTTTGAAATACAAGCAGATGGTTCTGTAAATGACGATGACTTGGCCGCTAACGCAGCTTTAGTTCAAGGCACATCAAATGCAACTTTAGGAATTTCCAGAGTTTCACTTGATATTAGCACTACCGCCACTACTACAACTTTACCAATCAGAATTGTTGATTGGAAAGGTGGGTATGACGGTGATGAATATGGCACAGCTTTTCCAATTATGGTATGTAAATGGAATACTGGTCATCAACTTGGTATCGGTGTCGTTTCTGGCGCTGCTCCATCAGCAGCTTAATAGGGAGATTATTAAATGGCTATTTCAAGAGCTCAACTCCTTAAAGAGTTGTTACCGGGTCTAAACGCACTTTTTGGTTTAGAATATCAAAAGTACGAAAACGAACATGCAGAAATCTATGACGTTGAAAATTCAGAGCGTAGCTTTGAAGAAGAAGTGAAGTTGTCAGGATTTGGTGCAGCACCAATCAAGCAAGAGGGATCGGCTATATCTTACGATACAGCTCAAGAGTCTTTTACTGCTCGATATAACCATGAAACTATTGCAATGGGATTTTCTATTACTGAAGAAGCAATGGAAGATAATTTGTATGACTCGCTTTCAGCAAGATATACAAAAGCATTAGCAAGAGCTATGGCTTATACTAAGCAGACAAAGGCAGTCTCTTTGTTGAATACTGGTTTTGATGTTTTCACAAGTGGAGATGGGGAATTCTTGTTCGATACAGATCACCCAACTGTACAAGGTGGAACCAACTCAAACAGACCTTCAACTGGTGCTGATTTGAATGAAACATCATTAGAGCAAGCTGTGATTGATATTGCTGCTTTCGTTGATGAGCGTGGACTGCTAATTGCAGCTAGACCTCGTAAGTTAATCATTCCACCTGCATTGCAATTTATTGCAACTCGTATTCTGCAATCTGATCTTAGAGTAGGAACTGCAGATAACGATCTAAATGCACTTAGAAACAATGGGTCAATACCAGAAGGCTTTACTGTTAATCATTATTTAACAGACACAAATGCTTTCTTTTTGACTACAGATGTTCCTAACGGTATGAAGATGTTTGTAAGAACTCCTATGTCAACAGCAATGGATGGGGATTTCAACACAGGTAATGTAAGATACAAAGCCCGTGAAAGATATTCATTCGGTGTTTCTGATCCATTAGGAATGTACGGATCTCCGGGTGCGTAAATAAAAATAATTAAATGGGCAACTTGTGGGTTGCCCTTTTTTTATGTATAATGAAATTATCCCTAACAGTTATATAATATAACTGACATTTGCCAAGATAGGAGACATACATGGCTAATACAACTTTTAACGGACCAGTCCGGTCCGAAGGCGGCTTTAAACAAGTAACTAAAAGCTCAACTTTAGGAACATTTACTGATAACTTTGTTATTGATACAAGTGGTAACTTAACTACAACTGGTGATGTAACTATAGATGATCAGCTTCTAGTTAAAGATGGTGGACACTTAAAGTATACTGAAGCCGCAGGATTTGCAGCTACTGACTTTATTGTTGGTAAAGGTGGATCTCTTGTTGCTACAGCAGACCCTTTCACTTCAGGAGCATCTCAATTATTTCCTTTAGGAAGTAGATTGCTTTATGGAAATACAGTTTATCGTTATGGTCAAATGGGTGCAGGAGCATTAACAGCTGGTAAGTGTGTAACTCATGCTGCATCAATAGCTCATCACTTTGATTTAGCACCAACAGCAGGCGTAGCCGCTGGTGAAACAGCAATTTCAGTTGAAACAGCAGGTACTGATATCACACTCAATCAATATGCAGGTGGATATTTGTATGTTAATGATGTTGCAGGTGAAGGTCAGATGCTTAGAATACGTTCTAATCCAGCCCATGATCACTCAGCCGATGCTTCTATTATAATTACTACTTATGATGATTTAGCTACAGCTATAACAACAAGCTCAAAGGTAACGCTTATTGCTGATCCTCTTAGTGCATTGATTGGTCAAGCTGCTACAACTACAGGCGCAACTATGGGTGTCACTGTTGTAGATATGGCTGCTACTCATTATGGTTGGTTTGCTGTTTCAGGTCCAGCTACTGTTCTTACTTCAGGAACAT
>Ga0209337_1000442_pt1 | contig 33309 bp, 27 predicted proteins | sample LinPmetageLP53_FD_184044 | JGI IMG/M metagenome (GOLD analysis project Ga0209337, IMG submission 184044) | Marine viral communities from the Pacific Ocean - LP-53 (SPAdes) (version 2) | ecosystem: Environmental > Aquatic > Marine > Oceanic | place: Pacific Ocean | collected 2010-02-08
ATTATATTGTTGGCTACTACAGCCAGACTAGACCACATCAGTACAATGCTGGTTTAAGCCCAAACGAGTCAGAGAAAAGATTCTGGCTTTACTATAAAACTGTGGCCAATATTACTTGACCACTACAATGTCCTTGATAAAAATAAACAAGAGAAAGACTCAACCTTTATAAAGTTGAACCACATTTATGAAGGCAAACGTTACAACGCTTTTGTTGAGGCCTATGATAATTTGATTGATGGTGTAGCTTACCAAAATAATTACACCATCCCACAATCGAAGCTGAAAATTATTAAATCATGGCCGTTTATCTATTGGATCTCTGACCAGTTTAGGGCGAAGTTTGGAACAAAAGGATTTGGTGAATTCTTTAATGCAGGCGGAGGATTAACCTCCGCGAATAATGATAGATTTCTTCGCTTTTGGTGGGAAGTTGATTCCGAAACCATTTCTAGCTCAATTGATGATGAATTAAAGTGGAGGGCGTATGTTAAAGGTGGGCCTTTTAATAAGTGGTATGGGAATATTTGGACTATTGTCAATTGGGGTAACAATGGTCATGAAATAAGAACATTTTGTGATGCGAAGGGGAAGCCTAGAGCTACAATGCGCAGCGAAAAGTTCTATTTCAAAGAAGGTATGACCTACGCCAAGGCTGGATCAAAAGGTGCTTCATTTAGGTATATGCCATCAAATACCATTATTGATAGTGGCAGTCCTGGTATTTATCCCAATGTTTATCAAAACCTTTCTTATGGAACTGCGTTTCTTAATTCAACTTTAGTATTTTATATTCTGGGGTGCTTGAATCCAACCGTGTCTACACAAGTCGGTGATGTTGAGAGAGTACCATTTGTTATTCCACCAAAGAAATTGGAACGTGAGGTTCAGACTCTTGCTGAAACCTGCATACTAGCGAAGAAAGATCTATGTTCATTTTCCATCTATGAGAAAGACTTTAGTGCATCTCCATTACTCAATAATAGTACTCACGATGTAAGGCATAGGATTAAACAATTTTTCAATTATGAAAACCACCTTCTCACCCAAGTTTTAATCAACGAAGCCATAATTAATGAGAAGATATTCGAGGTCTATAACCTAACTGAGCATGATAAAGCGATGGTGCTTGCCAAAGAAGGTGAAAGCATCGGTGGATTGCCAGTGAGCTGCGAAGCCCTAAATGCATATCTGGCTGAAATTGAAGCAACTAACGAATTCCCTCTCGATACCATCCGAGAGTTTATCGAGGCGTTACCAATTAAGGGATTCACCGCCGAAGAGCGTGATGGAATTGAAAGCGGATTCGCCACGCTTTATCAGAGTAATAACGATTTGGAAGAGTTTTGCATTCGACATCAGGTGAATCCAATCAACGTATGGTATTGGTTCAAACAAAGCAATGTCATCCCTAAGCAACGTATGCAGACTCTAGCCATGGAGTTTTTGGCGGATATGGTCCGTGAAATCCTAATGGAAGATGAAGATGGCATTATCCCGCTAGTGCCTAATGCCGGTGAGAAAGTGCTTCTTGATCGTATCGAGGAGAAGTTTCTCGAAAAAGGGTTTAGTACTGCTCAATACTCAAGCTTTGATTCTGTTTTAGGGCGGCCAATCCATGACTACCTAAACAAAAATTTCTTTGCAGAGCTGTCAGATCACTTAAATCTGTTTATGTATTTGCCTAAAACCCCATTTATCTGGCACTTAACCAGTGGCCCAGAGCAAGGCTTCGATTGCTATATCATCATATACAAATGGAATCGCGATAACTTGCTGCGCTTACGCTCGGTATATATCGAAAACCGTGAACGCGCTTTGCAAAACCGCCAGAGTGATATTGCTGGCAATGAAAGCGCTGAAGCGCAAAACGAGAAAGAGCGCATCTTTAAGCAATTGAAAGAAATCGACGCCTTTAAAAAGAAAATCGACGAACTATTGGCTGAAGGTTACAACCCGATTCTTGATGATGGTGTAGGCAAAAATATCGCGCCTTTACAAAAAAAGAAAATGCTGGCTTATGACGTGTTAAATGCGGGTCAGCTAAAAAAATACTTGAACGCTGATTGGTAAGGATGCCCGACTATGATTGATACCTGGTTTAAAGAGGATTTAGCGCGCATCTTGGAACAGCACCCTGTGGCCATATTTATTGATGAAAGCGGTGAGGCGGAGTTTCTATTAAAGAGCCTAAAACGAGATTGTGATGTGTATCGCACCAATGGAGAGCTCGACGAGCTGGAAGCGAAATATCGCATTGAAAAGGCCTTACAAGAGCATCCTAAATCTGAGCACAAGTACGTTATCTATACGCAACTCAGCAAAGAAGACTTAACCTTTGCACGCGAGTATTGTGAGACCAATGGTTGCATCGAAATTCGTTATTTGCAGAACTACATCAAAGATAAAGTTCACCGGACCTTAAACTTAAATATTAACTTGCCGAAAGACGAGTTGATCGCTGCTGCAAAAGTGAGTGTGGGTAAAGATCGTACATACTGGATGGACTTAAGCCACAAAGGAGCCTCTGAAATCTTTGATTTAGACAAGGAACTGCTGCCCTTTGTTCATGATCCCGAAAACTATGTCACTGAAAAATACGACGCACAGTTGCGTGAAACCTTTTACCGCAAGGTTAATGAGCTGCTAGGCCAAGAATATATCGATAAACCTGCATCTACGCTGGCGTCTGAAGTTGTATCTGCTATGTTAAAGGGCTTGGCGGATAATGACTGTGATAAGACGTTGTTATCAGTTTACAACAGTTGGCTTGATTCGGTGAGTTATCGCAATTCATTTGGCTCATACCTCGCCAAACATAAGTTGGATTCAGCGTTTATTAACAGCAGTGCTATCTGGCAGATCAATCCCGACCATCCATTTAGGCAGGTGGATGAAGCTTGGTTAAAGGAATTAGGCAATAAACTGGCTAATAAATCTTTGGCTAAAGGAGAGTCAGCACAACTAGTTGCTAGGCTGAAACAACGCCATCAAAGCAAACAGGCACAAGCGCTGGGCATTGTGTTTTGGAACGACATTATTACTTTGCTCGACTTTGATCCGAAGGATATGGCCTATTTAAGCAGCTTTGCTGAATGTGTTGAGTTTTACAAAAAACATTTCTGCCCGCTTGATACTGCCATACGTAATTTGTACACCGAATTTATGCAACAACGTGACAGCCTTGAGCCTTTCCAAGAGCTTTACAAAGAGTACGTTACGCTGTTTTTAGATAAGTGGTTCCAGTATTTTAGTCAGTACCGGGAAGATCAAACTGGCATTTTACAATCCATTATTGACCGTGATATCCAAATTGATCGCCCAGGAAAGAACAGCAAAATAGCCGTGATTGTAGGCGATGGCGTAGCCTATGAAATTGCAGAGCAGGTTGCTATCAAGGTTAAGCAACTTGGTAGCCATAGTACACTTACTCGCCGTCATATCTTAGCTGATTGTCCATCCGAAACTGAAAACAACATGAGCCATATTTACATGGCAAATGGTGTGATTGATGCCGTGCAAAATAAGCGAGAAAAGTATCTTGCAGCCCAAAATTCACACATTGATATTGATTACATTCGTCTTGATGAGGTAAGTGATCAGCCACTATCGGGTCAGGTGCTAATTTGTACCTATAAAGATATTGATGACATGGGTGATAAGCTCAATCATAAGGCGCTGAAATACTTCCCAGAATCTATCGATTTTTTTGCTGAAAAGATTAATCAGTTGCTCAATATCGGCTATGGAAAAGTGTATTTAATCACCGACCATGGTTTCGTGTTGACTGGCTTGCTAAGTGAAGCCGATAAGATAGTGGTTAAGCCTTCAGGGCAAAACTACATTGACGAGCGCTTTATCTGGACCAGTGACAAGCAAGAAAGTTTAATACCTCAGTTTATTGAAGTAGCAAAGGCCTACAAAGATTACAACTACCTTTACTTCGCCCGCAGCATGAACCCGTTCAAAACCCCTGGCACTTATGGCTTTGCGCATGGCGGTTTAGCACCTCAGGAGTTGGTGACGCCTTATTTTTGTTGGGAGCAAAAAAGTGATGTTATGGGAGAGCTGCCTGTAACCATTGCGAACAAGCATGACTTGGTCAGTGTAACTGGAGAGCTGTACCAGCTAAAACTGCGGGCTGAATCTGGTGAAGGAAATATGTTCACGCTTGACCGTAAAGTGATGTTGTTGTTCTTTGCTAACAAAACCCAAGTGAATAAGAGCGATGTTATTACCGTGCAGAGTAATGGTCACGTTACTAAAGAGTACACCTTTGATGGCCATGAAGAGTTAGAAGTGCAACTGGTAGACGCGATTACAAAACAGCAGCTTGATCGTGTTCTTATTAAAAAGAATAACGACCGCGACCTTGGCGGATTATTTTAAGGCCAGTTATGTTAAAGAATGCGATAGAGGAATAGGCGATGGCCGTTTTGAACGATTTAGATCACAAGTTGTTAGAGCACTTTCGAGGCTATGTGGTAAAGAAAGACTTAGTGCGTATGGTAAAAGTTGGTGCCAACGTACCGGTGTTTGTATTGGAATATTTAATTGCTAATTCCTGCTCTACTGATGATGAAGAAAAAATTAAAGTAGGCATGGAAAACGTTAAGAAAATTCTTAGCGAGCACTACGTTAACCCTGAAGAAAGTTCTCTAATACATTCTAAAATAAGAGAAAAAGGTCGATTTAAAATAATCGATAAGATTTCTGTCAAACTGGATTCGAAAAAAGATATCTATTGGGCTCAGCTTCAAAATAGCAACATTATCAATGGTAATATCCGTGATGGTCTTGTGAAAGAGCATGAGAAGATGCTGATGGGCGGTATCTGGGCCATTATTGACGTCGAATATGACCCCGACATAAGAATCGGTCAAAACATATATCCGTTTGTAGTGACAAATATAAAGCCTATTCAACTGTCGACTTTTGATAACAGTAAGATTATCCAGAAAAGGAATGAGTTTTCGAGAGATGAATGGCTGAATGTATTACTACGTAGCTGTGGATATGAGCCTGATGCTGAAGGGATGACAACCCGCGTAAAAATGCTGTTACTTGCACGTCTGCTGCCAATGGTCGAGAGTAATTTTAACTTTGTAGAGTTAGGTCCGCGGTCAACAGGTAAGTCGTTCGTTTTTAAAGAGCTTACACCTTATGCCGTGCTTATATCAGGTGGACAAGGGACAGTTGCCAAGCTCTTTGTTCACGGTTCTACTGGCAAAGTTGGTGCCGTTGGTCAATGGGATGCGATATGTTTCGATGAGGCAACGGACAAGATCTTCAAAGAAAAGGATGCTGTTCCTTTAATGAAGGACTATATGGAGTCTGGCTCGTTTTCGCGAGCTGGTGCAGGAGGTGAAATCACTGGTGTTGCTTCAATAATCCTAAACGGCAATATAAATCAACCAGTTGAGACGGTATTGCAAACATCTCACTTATTTAGTCCTCTTTCTGATGAAGTGAATAACGATACTGCATTCCTTGATCGTATTCATTTTTATCTACCTGGGTGGGAAATGATCAAGTTTGCTCCTAAGCACTTCACATCTAATTTTGGTTTCAGTACAGACTACTTCTCAGAAGCATTGAAGTCGTTTCGTCGCGTTACATACACTGATGCTCTCGAAAACTTTTTTTCATTAGGTTCACACTTGAAGCAACGTGATACCAAACCTGTGAAAAAGACGGTATCAGGTCTGATTAAATTGCTTCATCCGAATGGTGAATACACCAAGGAAGATGTACGCGAATACCTCGAGATTGCTCTTGAAATGCGACGTCGCGTGAAAGAACAGTTAAAGCGAATCGGTGGAATGGAGTTTTGGGATACGAATTTTTCTTACATAGATAAAGAAACGCAGGAAGAGCACTTTGTTGGCTTGCCTGAGGAAAAGGGATCTCACTTAATCGAAAATACGCCACTGCCGCCTGGTGTTTGTTACACCAGTACTAGTGATGGTGACAATGTCGCGCTCGTGCGTATTGAAGCTGTTACTACCTCGGGTTCTGGGAAACTCAATATTTCTGGTGTAAGTAACACCGGAGTAAAAGAAAATATCAAGAATACCTACCAGTATATTAAAGCTAATGAAAAAACAATTTTAAGTGAACAGCATTCGCTTAAAAATTACGATATCACTATCCAAGTAACCAATATGCTGGGGGCTTCAATATCAACGGGAATTGGTTCGGCGGTTTATATCGCAATCGTGTCTGCTCTGTACAAAAAGAACCTAAAGGCTGGCCTTGCAGTGTTGGGTAATATATCCGTTGGCGGTGCGATTGAAAGGTCAATTAACTTTGCAGACAAGATAACAATGTTGTCTGAGAATGGCGCGAAGACGGTTGTTGTTCCAATGGATAATCTAGTTGAGCTAACAAATGTACCACCAACAGTTCTTGGCAATACAGATGTTCCATTTTATCAGAATAATCAGATGCTTATGCAAAAAAGCATACTGCTTGACTGATTTTAAATATTGTTGGGGTAAGATAATTGACTATCGTTAATAGCAAAGAATTCATTCGTGAGGTAAAGCGCACACCTCAGAATTTCTACATTATTCACTATTCTTGCCAAAGCTTGAATGATGATAACGACGGCTTATCTCCTCGAATTACCTCGATTGCTGTACTGCATCTATCTACAGATCAGACAGTAAGTTTTTCTATTCATGCTATTGCTGAAGAACTTGGTATCAGCCGAGACGAAATCCATCAACGTCTCGATGATATTGAGCGTGCGTTACTAAGTAAATTCAATGAATTCGTCCGTGATCGTCGAGATAGATACTGGATTCACTGGAATATGCGTAATCTGACTTACGGTTTCGAACATTTAGAGCATCGATACCGAGTGCTTGGTAAAACCGATATGGCGGTAATTCCTGTTGAAAGACGAATCAATCTCAATGATATTTTGTCTGACCGTTATGGTAGCGGCTACGTTGCAGATCCTCGATTAAAGTCATTGATGAATTTGAATGGTGGTATCCATCGACACTTTTTAACTGGTGCGGAAGAAGTAGAAGCTTTCAAGAGTAATGAATTCATTAAAATGCATAACTCTACGCTGTGTAAGACCGGTTTTTATAAGAAAGTAATCGATAAGCTAGCTCAGGGAAAACTTAAAACGAACTCAAAGGGTATGGGCGTTCTCATTGATAGGCTTTTTGAAAGCCGGTTGGCTAAGACAATTGCATTGGCTAGTGCATTAATTTCGGTACCCATATCTGCTTATCAAGGCTTTATTTGGCTAACAACATGACGGGACAGTGTTGTATGGTTAGGGAGGATTACTCATGCCAAAACTAAAAGGTTCTGAGATTAGAACAATAGATAAAATTTTCGAGATGTCAGATGGCTATCTGTTAGATTTTTCAGATAGGACAATGGCTGAGTATTTTGAAGATGAGTTGAGCATTGATATTACCCAAGAGAAGTACCAGATTAATGGAGGCTCAAAGGCTAAACGTTTAAGATCTTTTATTGAGCTAGAGGATGGTTACTTGGTTGGCCAAGTACTCAGAAAACTTTGGCAGTATAAATGTGATTACAAACCCGAAGACCCACAGGAAAAGGCAAAGCTGTTTGAAATTTTAGCTAAAATTGAAACAGGTGTTAGTGCTTCAGTGTTAGCAACGCTTTCAACCAAAGCCGAAGTTTTGAATATGGATACGGTATCTAGGGACCTTGATAGAGCCCTGGAAAGCGCCTTTCGTGATCCGGAAAGTGCAGTCACATCGGCTTGTTCTACGTTAGAGAGTGTGTGCCGTTCGATCATAATTGAACTTGGCTTTGAACTTCCTAAGAAGAAAGATATTAAGGGATTGTTTGATTCAGTAAAGCGACCACTAGGGTTGTCTCCTGGTGAAATTAATGTAAATCCAGAAATTGCTGATGACGTAAGAAAGGTCCTATCTGGATTGGCAACCATTGTTGAAGGTATCGGAGCTCTGCGAACACATGGTGGTGATGCTCATGGTCGAGAGCGGGGTTACACCCGACTAGATGCCCGTATAGCCAAGTTAGCTATTCACTCAGCAAGTACCGCAGCGTTATTTCTAATTGAAACATGGCAACTAAAGTATCCATCAAAAGACCTCGTAAAACATTGATAGCAGGCTGTTAGCCTCTTGGTGGCCTGAAAATGACATGGCAGTTTGATGCAAGATTCTTGAAGCTATCGAACTAAACAACTCTGTTTGAACCTTCACACTATCGTGTCGGAGGTTCACTATGTTCAAAAACCTATTTTTTCAAGCCAAAGCACTACCAGAGCTTTCATCTCAACTGGATGCAGACATTCCACGCTATCCGCCATTCCTGAAGGGGTTGCCAGCAGCGTCACCCGAGGATTTGCAGTCCACACAAGACGAGCTAATAGCCAAACTGCGTCAGGTACTTGGCTTCAACCAGCGTGATTTTCAAAGGCTAATTCAACCCTGCATTGATCATCTGGCGTCCTATGTTCACTTGTTGCCAGCTTCTGAGCATCATCATCACAGTGGTGCTGGTGGTTTATTACGTCATTCGTTGGAAGTTGCTTTCTGGGCGGCACAAGCTGCTGAAGGGATCATCTTCGTTGCCAGTGGCACACCGGTTGAGAAAAAAGAGCTTGAACCAAGGTGGCGTGTTGCGGCGGCATTAGGCGGTTTGTTCCATGATATTGGTAAGCCTGTTTCAGACTTGTCCATCACAGACGAAGATGGACGCTATCAGTGGAACCCATTTTTAGAAACCTTATCCCAGTGGGCCACTAATAACCGCATTGAACGCTATTTCATTCGCTGGCGCGACGGACGGTGCAAACGGCACGAGCAATTTTCAATTCTGGTGTTAAACCGGGTGATGACACCTGAGTTGCTCGCCTGGTTAACCCAGCCGGGCCCTGAGATTTTGCAAGCTATGCTGGAGGCAATTGGCAATACCGATCCCGAGCATGTCCTGTCTAAATTGGTTATTGAAGCTGACCAAAGCAGTGTCCAGCGAGACCTGAAAGCTCAACGAATTTCCGTTGACGACAATGCCATTGGTGTCCCAGTTGAACGCTATCTACTTGATGCCATGAGGCGATTACTTGCCGGTTCGCAGTGGCTGGTCAATCAGCGAGACGCCAGAGTCTGGGTACGAAAATCGAATCAATCAACCAATCTTTACCTGGTCTGGAAAAGCGCGGCTAAGGAAATCATTGAGCTGTTGGCCAAAGACAAGATACCCGGCATTCCAAGAGATCCCGATACCCTTGCGGACATCCTCATTGAGCGAGGATTGGCCACTAAATCCGCCTCAAATGAGCGATATGAAAGCCTTGCCCCTGAAGTACTGATCAAAGACGGCAAGCCAATTTGGTTACCCATGCTGCATATAGTTGAGGCCGATTTATTGTTCAGCTCGAATGTACCAATTGGTGTGACACTGTTTAGTAAACCTGAGTGGGAAGCAACACAGCAAACACAAGCAGAGCCACAGATTCGCTCCAGTGAACATCCAGATTTGCCTGAAGCGTCATCATCAATCGAACATAGCAATTCGGCACAGTCGCCATCGACAAAACCGTCCGACCAAGATGATGAACTTCGTCATGCCAGTGATGTTAATAACCCCCAGGCAACTGAAAATGCTCCAGGTGATGAATGCGAAAAGCCTAACGATTCAAACGATGCCGCTATCGCAAGTAATGTAATCCGACACGATGAAGAAGCATTGAATCTCCCTGAATCTTTGGCGTGGCTCCCAGAGGCCAGCAGTGCGTTGGTTATGGTTGGTGAACATATACTGATCCGCTATCCCGATGCCGTAAGACATTGGTGTGCTCCCCGAAAACTGCTTGCTGAACTCAGTCAATTAGATTGGCTTGAACTAGATCCCGCAAACCCGACACGTAAAGCCAGAACTGTTACTACGAAAGATGGCGTTCAGGAGCAAGGGTTGCTGCTGAAAGTATCGATTTCTAAAGGGCTTACTGCACTGATAGACATCTCTAAACAAGACGAAGAATCAGTGACAGCAATTCAGAACGAAGAGGCTTTACAGCGTCCGAGTCGAACCGAGACAACCAATGCCCAAGCAAAAGAGCCCGCCACAAGAGCGGAGCGTAAGCAAAAGCCGATTGCGCCCAATGCGAACTCAAGTACAGACCCCAAACACGCGCAGCGCCAACAGATGGTTAATTTTGTGAAAGATTTGCCCATCTTACTGACCGATGGCAATTACCCAGACGTGGATCATAGTGCCGATGGTATTCGCGTCACGATTCAAACCTTACGCCAAGTCGCCAATGAGCATGGCATTCCAGCCGGACAGCTACTTCGGGGGATCTCGGCCAGTGACCAATGCCAGTTTGATGAGGGGGAAACGGTTCTGTTTACCGCTCACGCTAAACGTTAATCCATTTGAAGTTAAGCGGATTGTAAACGGTTATTTTGCGGAGCATGAATGAAAGAAAACGCATATGAGATGCCCTGGCGCACGAACTATGAAGCCATGGCAGTAGCAGGTTGGCTGGTTGGAGCAACTGGGGCAATTGCCGCAGAAATGCTGACAGAGTTACCGCCCGAACCATTTTGGTGGATGACAGGGATTTCCTCGGGCATGGCGTTGTATCGCCTGCCCGAGGCTTACCGTCTTTATAAGTTGCAGAAGGGGCTAAAAGGCAAACCATTGGCTTTTATGGCGCTGTCGCATTTACAAAAGGTGATGGCAAAACATCCTGATGAATTGTGGTTAGGGTATGGCTTTGAGTGGGACCAACGTCATGCTCAACGCGCTTATGAAATCTTAAAGCGGGATAAGCAAACCTTGCTTAACCAGGGGCACGGTAAGCAAATGGGTTCGACCTGGATTCATGGTGTTGAGCCCAAAGAAGAAGATGTGTACCAGCCAGTTGGTCACACAGAGGGGCATACCTTAATTGTCGGCACGACCGGGGCAGGGAAAACCCGATGCTTTGATGCGATGATCACCCAGGCCATTTTGCGTAATGAAGCCGTGATTATTATTGACCCTAAGGGAGACAAGGAACTTAAGGATAATGCGCAGCGAGCCTGTATTTCCGCCGGTAGTCCTGAGCGCTTTGTGTATTTTCATCCGGGCTTTCCAGAGCATTCAGTACGTCTTAATCCCCTGAGAAACTTTAACCGAGGCACTGAAATTGCCAGCCGAATTGCGGCATTAATCCCATCTGAAACCGGTGCTGATCCATTTAAAGCCTTTGGCCAAATGGCACTGAATAACATCGTGCAAGGTTTGTTGCTTACTTCACAGCGTCCTGATCTGAAAACACTGAGACGATTCTTGGAAGGTGGCCCAGAAGGCTTGGTAGTAAAAGCCGTCACAGCCTGGGGTGAGCAGGTATATCCGAACTTTAGTGTGGAGATCAAGCGCTTTACTGAAAAGGCCAATACCTTGGCTAAACAAGCTATGGCGATGCTGCTTTTTTACTACGAACGCATTCAGCCCGTTGCCGCCAATACCGATTTGGAAGGCCTTTTGAGCATGTTTGAGCATGATAGAACCCACTATTCCAAGATGGTAGCTTCATTGATGCCGGTGCTCAATATGCTCACATCAAGTGAACTAGGTCCATTGCTATCACCGATTGCAAACGACGTGGATGACAGCCGGTTAATTACGGATTCTGGCCGTATTATCAACAATGCCCAAGTGGCCTATATCGGGTTGGATTCATTAACCGACGCCATGGTTGGCAGCGCCATTGGTTCGTTGCTTTTATCCGATCTTACCGCTGTGGCCGGTGACCGCTATAACTATGGTGTTGAAAATCGTCCCGTAAATATTTTCATCGATGAGGCGGCTGAAGTCGTCAACGATCCCTTCATTCAACTGCTCAACAAAGGCCGTGGCGCAAAAATGCGTTGTGTGATTGCTACTCAGACCTTTGCTGACTTTGCCGCTCGTACAGGCAGCGAAGCTAAGGCTCGCCAGGTGTTAGGCAACATCAACAACTTGATAGCCCTTCGGGTGATGGACGCCGAAACCCAGCAGTACATTACTGACAATCTGCCAAAGACTCGGTTGCAGTACATCATGCAAACTCAGGGTATGTCGTCCAACTCGGACAGCCCCGCGTTGTTTACCGGCAATCATGGCGAACGCTTGATGGAGGAAGAAGGCGATATGTTTCCACCGCAGTTATTAGGCCAGCTTCCCAACCTGGAGTACATCGCCAAGCTTTCAGGTGGCCGTGTGATCAAAGGTCGCATTCCTATATTAACCAGCTCTACACAGGCAGCATAAGGAGTCTGTATGCATCATTCTGTCTGTCTGAAAATGACAACACTTACCAGTAAAGAAATGCTCGCTCAGTGGCAGCAACATAACCCTCAGTTCAAGGAAGCTTTAAGACTGCTTGAAACCGACTGGCCTCATGCTTTGGCTTCAGTACACTGTTTGGCGGACTATTTAACGGATGCGCTCACGTTAGATGGCCATTCCATCTTTGATTTGTGTCTGTGCAATGGCTTGGGTAGTTATGAAGAAGTCAGTTGTGATGATGACAGTGTTCGCCTTTGGCATTTCATTGAGGCGCTTACCTGGACTGCCGCCAGTGCTTTAACGGGTATTCGCCTGCGTGATCCTGACCATTTCGAGTGGGCTGCCGTAGATGGTGTGTATTTCCACACCTGGATGCGTAATCGTCCAAATCGGATGGCGTATTTGGCAGAAGGACGCATCGAGGTGCGTTATGTCAGTGGTCATACGACGACAAAGCGGCTTCAACAAGTGATTAAAGCCCGGATTGTGACGCCAACCGTTGCAGCCATGCTGGCCCGAGTAGAAGAGGATATTTGGCATGAGCAAGCATAAGTCGGTTTGGCTGCTGTGTCTGGCACTGATGCTGGAGATTATTGCCATTGGCGTGTTAGTGCCCGGTGATTGGACTGGCCGGGTCATTAGTAAAGAGAAGCAGATGATCCAAAATCAATTGGGCGCACAAACAAGCTATTGGATTGGTCAAACTAGTCATGGTTGGTATCAATCATGGATTGTGGATACGCAGATGGAGCAATCTGTGCGAGATTTTCTAATCCCCACTGAAGAACAGCGACTACGCTCTAAAGGGATGGAGAACATGGGAGGCTTTTGGTTTGTCTGGGTAGAAGACCGTATTCAGTCATTTTTTGATGTGTTGTACCAAGTGTTCACGCGATTTGCGTTGCTGATGGTCTGGTTGCCCTTTGCGCTTATTCTCATGTTACCGGCGCTGTGGGACGGCTTAATGACTTGGAAGATTAAGAAGACAACCTTTGATTTTTCGAGCCCTATCATTCACCGCTACAGCATGATTATCCTGGGCTCAGGTGTCATTTTGCTGTTTATGGGATTGTTCGCCCCGCTGGCTATTCCACCGGTGGTGTTACCGTCGCTGATCATCGGTTTAGCATTGATGGCGGGGTTGGCGTTAAGTCACTTGCAGAAGAAGATTTGAGGCCTCGGTTAATGGCCACCAAGACAGGGTGATATGAATATCTGACTTATTCATATCATGAATTGATTCGATTGTGAGTTTTATTCCAATCATGTTATGATTTGAAAAGACTGTTATTTAAATCAAAAAGGCGACAAGATGTGGATCTGGCAACAAGCTGACTGGCCGAACTTTATCTGGGATGAAAAAGTCATTGAACCCAAGTTACGCGACATTCGCTTTCACCAAGGAATGTTGTTGGGCAAGATGTCGAGCCAACCTAAAGACCAAAGGCAAAGTATGTTAGACACGCTATTGGCGAACATTATTCATTCGAGTGCCATAGAAGGTGAGAAGCTCAATGCTTTTTCTGTTCGTTCGTCCTTGGCTAATAAGCTTGGTCTTTCTGAAGACAAACCATTTCCAACCACTGAACGCACAGATGGCCTAGCAGAAATAATGTTAGATGCGGTGGAGAATTTAGACTCGCCGCTCTCACTTGAGAGAATATTGCAATGGCATCAACGGCTGTTTCCTGAGGGTTACACCTTATTCAACCCTGTTATAGGGGGGCGGTTACGTGGGGATGAGCCTATGCAGGTAGTATCGGGTAGGATTGATAAACCCACAGTGCATTTTGAAGCGCCAAGCCGAGATGTGCTTGAGTCCGAACTGGACGTGTTTATCCGCTGGTTTAATGACTCTCGTGAGGACCCCGCTCTAGACCCATTGCTTAGAGCTGCGATAACTCACTTTTGGTTCGTGACGCTCCATCCTTTGGATGACGGCAATGGCAGGATCACCCGCTTACTTACTGATTTAGCACTGGCCCAGGCTGAGCGTCAATCAGTCCGTTTCTATGCAATGTCAGTGGCGATTTTAGCCAACCGTAAAAGCTACTACGAAATATTAGAGCAATCCCAGAAAGGTGAACTTGATATTACTGCTTGGCTTATGTGGTTTTTAAACACCTTAGGTGAAACATTCACCAATGTGCTCGAAGAAATCGACCAAACGGTTTTTAAAACAAACTTCTGGCGAAATGTCGATCAAACGCGACTGTCCTCGGAACAAGTAAAAGTGCTCAATCGAATGCTTGATGGGGATTTTGACCAAGGCATTAATACGTCGCAATATCATAAAGTGGCGAAAGTGAGTAAGCCAACCGCGTCTCGTCATTTAGCGGCTTTGGTCGAGCTTGGTTGCTTGGTAAAAAGTGATGCTGGGGGCAGGAGTACTCGGTATAAGCTGGCGCACTTGAGTTAAAAAAACGCACATTGATGGTGTGCTCCGATAGAACCAGAGACAATTTTAAACTAGCTGCTTAAGGTGTGTGTTCGAGCATTTTTGCGTGTGATTTTCCGTTCGATGTGTGCAAATTCTCGACTTAGTTTATGATATTCACGTGCAACACTTTGATTTTTAAGTGCCTTTCCTTTCAATGTTTTTAGAGACATAAATTTTATCCCAATGCTAGTTCATAAGGCTGGACGTGTAACGAGGCCTTTTGATTTTTGAGTACTGACAAGTCATAAGCGCTTTGCAGGCGTAACCAGTGCTCAGCAGAGGGCTTAGCAAAAGCCAGCTCCAAGCGTACAGCCATTTCCGGAGTGATTGCACCTAGTCCGTTCAATACCTTGGATAGAGTTTTACGGCTTACATTCAAGTGTTCTGCAACATCGGTAATCGTCAACTCCAACGGCTCGATGACCATCTCTTTTAATATCTCACCAGGGTGAGCAGGGTTATGCATTGTCATGAGTGATAATCCTCGTAGTTCTGCTTCACGTCGGTTAGATCTGAATGTAATGCGCCAATTACCAAGAACTAATAGTAACCCTTAAGCTTACGATATCAATATGATTGTAAGAGCAGAATCACAAAGCCACCTCAAAACCTTCAAGAATTCGGCATCTAGCTGACCACTGAACCTGTCAATCTCAAGGCATTCTTCACTTCTCAATTCAAACAACGAGGAGTGACTATGGAACCTGTGAGTATTCCGTCCTATATCGATGACCCGCCGCACTTCCTGCTTTGGAGTGCCGATGAGATGGCTCCCATTCTGTTGGGGCTAGTGATCGGCATTTTTACCGGTAATGCCTTGGTTTTATGCCTGTTGGGGTTGGTGACAACCAAACTCTATCGGCGCTTTCGTGATGGTCGCCCAGATGGTTTTATTCTTCACGCCATCTACTGGGCCGGACTGTTGCCAACCAAAGCCAAGACGATCCCTAACCCATTTATCAGGAGCTATCTGCCGTGAAGTTCGACGTGTTTTTAAAATCATGGCAAGGCACGCAATTAGAGAACCGATGGCAACGGTTTCTGATTGCAGTACTGGTGCTATCTAATTTGCTGCTTGCGGTAGCAGCATTTTCTCGCAATACCGTGGTAGCCATTCAACCGCCAACCTTGTCTGAAACGGCTGAAGTGTCACGAAACCAAGCCACTCAACCTTACCTTGAATCCTGGGGACTCTACCTGGCTGAGCTTATGGGCAACGTGACGCCGGGTAATGTGTCTTTTATCCGGGTTGCTATTGAGCCGCTACTTTCTCCAGCGGTGTACCAGCAAGTGGTCGATGCACTGGAGATTCAGGCAAGACAAATCCGGGAAGACCGAGTCACGCTCAAATTCCAACCCAGACAAGTGGAGTATGAGTATGAAACCGGCCATGTCTTTGTGACCGGTTATTCCTTGGTCTCTGGACCATCTGGAGATGAACAGCGCCAAACTCGCACCTATGAGTTTGATATCGATATTGAGCAATACCGTCCAAAGCTCAGTTGGATGGATACGTATGAGGGGCAAGCTAGAACGAAGCGAGTTCGTGAAAAGTTGACCCAAGAGCAAAACCGGAGGGTGAATGATGCGAACCAAAATTAGTCGATGGATGACACCAAGCTTAATCGCAATGAGCTTGAGTGGCGTCCTGTTATCTCAAGCGTCGTATGCAGACGTGGAATTGCCGATTGTACCAGCCAGTGTGATGAAGCAGTCTGCTACTGCAAATCCACCGGTTCAAAGCAATACGGTTGCAGCGGATGCGCCAACAACGTTACTGATGACACCGGGGGTTAATGAACTGATCCCTGTCGCACTTGGGCATCTGAATCGGATTGTGACGCCGTTTGAATCGCCTCAGGTGAGAACAACCAGTGATGCTCAGACGCAAATTAAGGGGAATGTTGTATATGTGGCCACGGACAAAGAATCACCGGTTTCACTTTACATCACTCCGCCTGGTCAGGAAGCGCCCGCATTATCAGTCACCTTAGTACCTCGTCGTATTCCACCGCGTGAAATCACCTTAGCGATTGATGGTCAGCAGTGGCCCATTAAGGGCGTCGTGAACCGAAAAGCCGCCACTTGGGAAACGGCTCAGCCATACGTCGATAGCTTACGTGATTTACTCAGACGCCTTGCACTAAATGAGTTACCACAAGGCTATGACATCCGTTTAGCTGGCCAAACTGACACAAGCCCGAAATGTTTTCAGCCGGGCTTAAAGTTTGGTTTTAAGCAGGGGCAAATTGTGACAGGCCATTATTTCACCGTCTTTGTAGGACTGGTTGAAAGCTTTGCCGATGAGCCGATAGAAGCCAGTGAAATAGCCTGTCATGCACCAGATATAGTGGCAAGCGCCTACTGGCCTCGCAATATCTTGTTGCCGGGTGAAAAGACTGAGTTGTATGTGGTTGTTCGCAATCATCGTGAAGAACCAGTGGAAAGTCAGCGACCTTCGCTTCTTGTGGGAGGTAAGTAACGATGAAAGCACAATGGGAACAAATGAGCCCGAACATGAAGCGGGGTCTATCGGTTGCTGGTATTGCTGGTGGTCTCATCCTTATGGTGATGGTGTTTTCACCTAATCCTGACGATGGCTCAAGTAGTCGGAACCGGCAGGAAACAATCCGGCACATTCTTACGGATACCAATACTCGTGATGTTGGGGTCGATAGTTTGGCTGCGAACGTAAAACTACTTAGTGAGCGCAATGAACAGTTACGTCGTGAAGTTGAGCGCTTGCGTCGTGACGTCGATTCAGGACGGCTAAGCCCAGGTTCGCCTTCTATACCAAGTGAGGTCAATGCGGAGCTGGCCCGCCTTAGAGCGGAACTTGATGATGTTCGCGCAGGAGGTGATGCAGCAGTTGAAGGCACAAATAGCCGTTTTGAAGTGCCTTTATCTGCCATGGAATTACCCAAAGACGAAAAGCCTCTGCCGTCTAACCCAGACGACTATTTTGCCAATGCGCCGCTGCCTGATCCGCTCTATCAGCAGCCAGCCAATGGCCACGGTACACGAGCACGAGATGTTCCATTGCCGCCAATCACGATTCGTATGATTGAGCCTGAAGTGGTTGCTGAACCAGAGGTTGTTGTGCAAGAAGCGCCGCCTTTGTATCTACCGGCGGGCAGCATCATCTCAGGTACTTTGATCACAGGTTTGGATGCTCCTACTCACGAGTCCGCAAGACGCGAGCCTTTTCCTGCATTGCTGAGGATTCAAAAGGAAGCCATTTTACCTAACCGATTTAGAGCGGATATCAAAGAGTGTTTCTTGATCGCCGCAGGTTACGGTGATTTGAGCTCTGAGCGTGCTTATTTGCGAGGCGAGACCATTTCATGTGTGAGAGAAGATGGTGGCGTCATTGAAACGCGACTGGATTCTTATGCTGTGGGTGAAGATGGCAAAGCAGGTATTCGTGGCCGATTAGTGTCGAAACAAGGCCAGCTGGTGGCCAAATCGATGATGGCCGGATTCCTTCAGGGCTTGGCTGGCGCATTTGATGTAAATCCTGTTCCGACGATTCAGACGAGTAATGCCGGTGATACTCAGCTGTACCAGCAAGTCATGAGCCAAGAAGCATTACAAGGCGCTGCGATTAAAGGCACAGGTAAAGCATTGGATCGAGTGGCCAAGTTCTATTTGGACATGGCTGAAAATATGTTCCCAGTCATAGAGGTAGACGCTGCAAGGAAAATTGAAGTCATAGTCACTCGTGGTGCCTCGTTGTCGTTGGCCACTTCGCAAGGGGGAGGTGCAAGAAGATGAAAAAATCCTGCATGTTGCTAACCGATCGAAGTCCGTTTCAGACAATAAGATGTGTATCCAGAGGAGAGTTAACCATGACGACATCAATGCAGAACAACCCAAAGCACCAGTCAAAACAGTGGTCTAAAGCTGGATTACTTTTATTGGCAGTCGGCTCAACCTTATTGTCTGGCTGTAGTTCATTGGGTCTTGGGAGTAGTGAATATGGATGCCCAGGTATGCCTGACGGTGTGCGCTGTTTATCTGCTCGTGAAGTCTATGAGCTTACCAGTAATGGGGCTGCACCCAAGACGATTGATGCTGTGGCGACTCGAATTGGTTCTCCCTCTGGGTATTCACAATCTGATTTAGAGACAGGACTGCTGAGCCATCCAGCATTACCTGAGACGCAGCAATCTGTACCTATTCGCATTCCTTCAAGGGTGATGCGGATTTGGATTGCGCCTTGGGAGGATGACCGTGGAGATCTGAATTTATCCAGCTACGTGTTTACCGAAATTGAACCGCGCCGGTGGGATATTGGGGTGTCAGCACCTCGAACGGTTTCGCCAATGCTACGTCCACTTCAGACTCAAAGCGATTCAGCCTCAGCGGGAGCTGATGGTAAGCGCGATAACTTGAGTATCTACGGAGAAACTAACGAATGACAAATGCAGTTCGCACCATTCAAACTCAGCGCCTAATGACCATTGGTGCGCTTGGTTTAATGGCGTTAATGATTTCGGAGCCCTCATTTGCGGGCACCGGTGGTGATGCTTTCACCGATGTGTGGGATACCCTAAAAGACTGGACCCAAGGTACTTTGGGACGGATCGTAGCGGGAGCTATGGTACTGGTGGGTATTGTGGGCGGTATCGCTCGCCAAAGCTTGATGGCTTTTGCCTTGGGCATTGGTGGCGGTATGGGTCTCTACAATACGCCAACAGTCGTTGAAAGTGTTATGTCTGCAACTTTACCTGTTGTTGCCAGCACTCAAGAAGTTATTGGCACAACTGTTCCAGCAATCAGCGCCGTTTTACTGGGCACCTGATAAACTTAATAGAGACCTTTAAAAGGTTTGGGTCTACAAAGTCACTGCTTTTTAGACCCAATTTTTTACATTCTAAACTCATTATTAGTAACGTTGCCTAGTAATTCGTTACTCACAGTTTTAAATAGTTTCGCCAAAGTATTTTGCAGGTAAACTTGAAACTTATCCTGAGCTAGGGTTCTATCAAATACATCTGTTGGTAAGAAACGTTTCATTTCTGCAATGAACGCTTCACTAGATACAATATCAGGAAGTCGGTCGAGAAAGTTATCCAACATTTTGTTGAAGTGCTCAAGTTTATAATCTGACACCTTGTTTTTAACTAAGTCCATATTGAGTGTCGCGCCTTGTTGCTGTAACCAAGCTAAATCCCATATATCTCGGTGGCGGACATACCTTGTAGTGGCAGGCAAGGAAATGATTTTATCCGCCATGACTTCATCCAAGCTTTCTGTCAAAATTAGCGTATCACTGTATCCATCAGGCAAAAAATCATAGTTTATTTGAAGAGGTTGGGGCTCTCTTGTATAGGCTGGAATGTTTGCCACTTCTACTTTGATTTTTTGTTTTGGCAGATCTTTTCTCTCAGGAGAAGTCACTACAGCTATTTGCCACTTATCAATGCTCAATTCAGAATATTTAGGATCTTGCTTTAGATCCTTTGGTTCTTTTACTGTCACTTCAAGCCCGTATCGTTCGCCAATGTACTTTTCTATACAATGTTTCATGTCTGCCAGCATCGCTGAGCTGAAATCCTTCCCGCCAGCAAAATCCAGATCTTCGCTGAAACGATTGCCGCCATAACAAAGGCGCAATGAAGTGCCACCTTGAAAAGTTAGTTTGTCTAGAAGTCCACCTTTCTCTAGCGCAAATAAAATATCGTAGTGTAAGAGCTCTTTCTCTATCACTGAGCGCATATGAGATACATTTTCAACCTGCATTGCTTTATTTACCAATTGCGCGAAATTTTCTTGATCAATTTTCATATAGCCCATCCTTGCTTACTAAATGTGTATTTCGGCCAACTCGTTTTAAGTCTCTGTATGCAGTTTGTTTCGTTGCTAACCTAAGCGGTCTGCCGACTAAACTGGTATTTTCTAAAATATCCATTGGATCTCGTTTCGTATGCGTAAATTCAATTGTACCCAAAGGTGTTTTGAATTCACCGGAACGTCCCGTTGTCATAACAGTTAAGCGATCTACTGGAATTTGCGAAATAACTCCAAAATCAGAAAGTGCAGACTCTAGGCTAATGTAGTTATATTCTCCACGCCGAATGGTTTTAGCAATTTGCTCCAACGTATCGCTGCCTTTCGACTGCGCTAAATTGTATAAGTACACACCATTAATGATTCGGGTGAGTAAGCCATCGTCTTGCAAACGTTTAATTCCCGCACGCAATGCTCGTTCATTATCTTGATGAAAGATTTTCGCCAGATCTGAATTAGTAAAAACACAGCGACCACGCTTGTCATATTCTAAGAGCTTTTTAATTGCCTCAGCCTTTTTCACAATACGCCTCTAGTTATCAAGGATGACACTTAAACATGTCATAAGTGTAGACTTATTTTTTATGGGGCGCAAGTGTACAATAATGACGCTAAAAGGTGTCAAATTTGTCAACTTGACCTCTGGGGGTATTAAAAGGACTTGGTTAGTTTACACTGTGATGAATTTTAACACCCAGAGTGTGAAAAAGCGGATTTAGATAAACTAGATGAATTGGGGGAAGCCTGTAAGGCTGCCAGAATGAAAGCTATATCTGAACTAATAGTGCGTAACAACAAGTGGCACCCTAGCAAGGCATCCAATTCTTCAATCTATCTAACCGAGTCCACATAGGACAACTGCATAGACTGGAGCCTCGATTTACATTAACGAGGACTCCTCATGCGAAAACTATCTCCAATTATTCTGGCGCTTGCGCTGTCTCCATTGGTTCAAGCTGAACCTGTGTCTGAAGTGTCGCCCGTTGGCAGAATTGACGGCATGGTTTCTTTACCTGTCACGGGTATGAAAGCGGTCGAAAGCAATGGCCGTATTGTTTTCATGTCAGACAGTGGCCGGTTCGTCATTGATGGCACGCTCTATGATGCCTGGTCGAAAAAGCCGCTTACCAGTCTTGAAGAAATTCGTGAAGCGGGGAACACGCTGGACTTAAGTCGTCTTGGCTTAAAAATGGATGATTTGAACCCACTGACGCTGGGCGAAGGCAAAAAGAAAGTGGTGGTCTTTGTTGACCCACGATGCCCGCACTGCCATGAGCTTTTGAAACAAGCTTTACCGCTAACCAAAGAATACACCTTCCAAATACTCCCTGTGCCAGTGCTTGGTCCTGATTCAGAGCGTCAGGTTCGCCAGCTTGGCTGTGCGCGTGACAAGAAAGCGGCCACCGATGCATTGCTCAATGGCCGGATTGGTAACCTAGAACAGGATGATGCCTGCAACTTAGAGCCAATGCAGCGTACCTTGGTGACGGCTCAAATCCTGGGCATTCAAGGTGTGCCTTTCATCGTCGCCAATGATGGTCGCATCAGTCGAGGCCGTCCTTATGATCTTTCTGCTTGGTTGGAGGGGCGTTAATGAAAGCCTCTCTGTATTCAGGGCAACGCGCTTCAGAGCTCTTGCCAGTATTGGCCTATTCGGACGATGAGCAACTGTTTTTCATGGAAGACCAAAGTGTTGGTTTTGGATTTCTATGTGACCCATTGCCTGGTGGTGATGAGTCTGTTGCAGACAGGGTTAATGTTCTACTCAACAACGACTGGCCAAAAGACACTTTGCTGCAATTTGGCCTGTACGCCTCGCCTGATATTCAAACCGACCTTCAGCGCATGATGGGCTTAAGGCATCGTCAATCCGATCCATTGCTCAGGGCGTCGATTCGCAAACGTGCGGATTTCCTCGATGGGGGCACGGTTCAACCGATAGAAGAATCGACCCAGACTCAGGTACGCAACTTTCAACTGATCGTCACCTGCAAATTGCCTTTGGAAAGTCCTATACCGACGGAGCGTGAGTTGAGTCGAGCATCCGCGCTTCGGGCTTCTTTCTCGCAAGCGCTGGCAACGGTTGGTTTTCGCGTCTCTGAGATGACTGACCGAAACTGGCTCGCGGCATTAAGTGCGCAGCTTAACTGGGGAAAAGATGCTTCTTGGCGTAATCCATCTCCAATTCGAAGTGAGGCAGATAAACCACTTCGAGAGCAAGTGTTGGATTATGACCGAGCTATCAAGGTGGATAGCCAAGGTCTGATGCTGGGTGATTACCGAGTTAAAACCTTATCGTTTAAGCGCTTGCCTGAGCGGATCTGGTTTGGTCATGCCGCAAGTTTTGCGGGCGATATGATGACGGGCAGTCGCGGTTTACGCGGCAGCTTTCTGCTGAATGTCACCATTCACTTTCCTTCAGCTGAGGCGATGCGATCTCGTTTAGAGACGAAGCGTCAATGGGCGGTCAATCAGGCCTATGGCCCGATGCTCAAGTTTGTGCCGGTGCTTGCAGCCAAGAAAAAGGGATTTGATGTTCTTTTTGAAGCCTTGCAAGAAGGTGATCGTCCTATTCGGGCAAACATGACCTTAACGCTGTTTTCACCGACGGAAGAGGCGTCCATCAGCTCTGTTTCAAATGCTCGAACTTACTTCAAAGAACTCGGATTTGAGCTGATGGAAGACAAGTACTTCTGTTTGCCCATTTTCCTGAATGCCTTGCCATTTGGTGCTGATCGCCAGGCGATGAACGACTTGTTTCGATTCAAGACCATGGCGACACGGCATGTGATCCCGCTATTGCCTTTGTTTGCAGATTGGAAAGGCACGGGCACGCCGGTGATTAACTTTGTTTCCCGCAATGGCCAGATCATGAGTGTGTCCCTTTATGACTCAGGCAGTAATTACAACTGTTGCATCGCGGCGCAATCAGGGTCGGGCAAGTCTTTCCTGGTGAACGAAATCATCTCTTCCTACTTATCTGAAGGCGGGCAATGCTGGGTGATTGATGTTGGCCGCTCTTATGAAAAGCTGTGTGAAGTCTATGACGGAGAGTTCTTACAGTTCGGGCGGGACAGTGGCATTTGCTTAAATCCGTTTGAAATCGTTGAGGACTATGACGAAGAAGCGGATGTACTGGTTGGGTTATTGGCCGCAATGGCCGCACCTACGCAGTCATTAACCGATTTTCAGATGGCCAATCTAAAGCGTCAGACACGTGAACTGTGGGAGAAAAAAGGTCGTGCCATGTTAGTTGATGATGTGGCAGAGGCTTTAAAAAATCATGAAGACCGTCGTGTGCAAGACGTGGGTGAGCAGCTCTATCCGTTTACGACAAAGGGCGAATATGGCCGCTTCTTTAATGGCCACAACAATATTCGCTTCAAAAACCGTTTCACCGTTTTGGAGTTAGAAGAACTCAAGGGGCGTAAGCATCTACAACAAGTGGTGTTGCTTCAGCTTATCTACCAAATCCAACAAGAGATGTACTTAGGTGAGCGGGATCGACGCAAGATTGTGTTCATTGACGAAGCTTGGGATCTGCTGACTCAAGGTGATGTCGGTAAGTTCATCGAGACGGGTTACCGTCGATTTCGAAAATATGGCGGCAGTGCTGTAACGGTAACGCAGTCGGTCAACGATTTGTATGACAGCCCAACAGGTAAAGCCATCGCTGAAAACTCGGCCAATATGTACCTGCTTGGCCAAAAAGCTGAAACCATCAACGCACTCAAAAAAGAAGGTCGCTTGCCACTAGGTGAAGGCGGCTACGAATACCTGAAAACCGTTCATACCGTCACGGGTGTCTATTCCGAAATTTTCTTTATTACCGAAATGGGCACCGGGATTGGCCGCCTTATCGTCGATCCGTTTCACAAGCTGTTGTACTCGTCCCGTGCAGAAGATGTAAACGCGATTAAGCAGTTAACGCGCAAAGGCCTTTCTGTTGCTGATGCCATCTCTCAGTTGTTGAAGGAGCGAGGCTATGAATAAGTCCACGCTTTGGCCATTTATGGCCTCTATTACTTTGTCTATTGCTGGTAGCGGTTTAATGACCAGCTGGCTCTTAATGAAAACACTCGAACCCATCCACAGCCAGTTGGCGTTAAGTACGCCCATTGCAGTCGTGGATTTTGGGGATGCGGTGTTGTCACTGGGTCCTAATGCCAGCGAACAAGACATCGAATCCAGGTTGCTTCAGACCAATCAGCAAATTGAAAAGTTAAAAGCAGCCGGTTTTATCGTGCTGGATGCCCAAGCGGTGGTTGGCGCTGATGATTCTGTTTTCGTGCCAGTAGGCTCAAAGGAGGTGTCTCATGCAGATACTCCGTAAAAGAATGCCTTGGCGGCCATATCTCATTCGGTTGACCGTTCTTGCGTTAATCATGGCCTTGGTAGGCACCTACGCCATGATGCGCTACCGAATAGGTATTGATACCCAGCAAGAGCGCTGTCTGCCTGATACCACGGTGTATCTGATTGACTTATGGAATAAAGAGCCCGTTAAGGATGGTTTGTATGCCTTCCATTCAAAAGGACTCGCTCCGTTATATAACGACGGTACTCGGATGCTGAAACGCCTAACAGGGATGCCAGGGGATGAAGTCAAGGTGACGCCTGAGCATGTGCTGGTGAACGGTGCTGAAGTCTCTACCGGCATGGCATTAGCCCAGCGTCTTGGTGTGGCTGAAACAGAATTTAGCCGCTCATTGACGCTGCAAGAAAACGAGTATTGGTTTTCTGGTGAGGCCGCAACGAGTTTCGACTCCCGTTATTGGAATGCCGTTAAGCGCGAGCAGATTGTCGGTCGCGCTTGGCCGCTTTGGTAGGAGGTGGATGATGAGAAGACTATGCCTCTTATTTTTGTTGGTTGCTCCATTGGCTTGGGTGCAAGTGTCCTGGGCACAAGAGCCTTATCCGTTGTCTGACGAGGACAAAAAGATCGTCGAAATGAGCCGCAGCATTTTACAAAGTGCTGTGGATGGTTCATCTGAATTTATCGAGCCTTTTTCACCGATTGAACAACCTGCGTCGCTCAAACACGACGATGAATGGTTGATATTTGCGTCGTCCTCACTGGGAGATTCCTCACTGAAGCAGCTATTTAAAGAGGCCAGTGCTACCGGCGCTATTGTGTTGTTTCGGGGAATTCCTGAAGGAAAGACCTTGGGGGCAGCTATCCGTGATTGGCATACCCTGATGACGGGGCTTGATCCTGTTCCTCAGGTTCGAATCGACCCGAAAGCCTTTGTACACTGGCGGGTGACTAGCGTGCCTGCCATTTTCCGCATAGAAGATGACAAGGTGACTGCAAGTGCACTAGGGGTTTACAGCAAGGACTGGTTGCAGCGTCAAATTGAAACAGGCAATACCGGTTCATTGGGTCAACGCGGTCCTATTCATTCGATTTTAGAACCGGATTTGATGCAAGTAGCGATGCAGCGTTTACAGTCGATTGACTTGGGAGCGTTAAAGAAAAAAGCCATTGAGCGTTTCTGGTCTCGCCAAACATTTACTGAGTTACCCAAAGCCACGCAGTATCGGATAAGAACGGTTGATCCAACCATCGTCATGCAGCGGCCACTATTGGATGCCAATGGCCGAACATTGATCCCAGCGGGAACGCGTATTAACCCGCTAAAAGCCTTGCCATTTACTCAGCAGCTCGTGGTGTTTAATGCGTCGAACGCTGAAGAAGTGGACGCAGTAGCGCATTGGCTTGAGGGCCAAGATAGGACGCTGCGCCGCATTACGCTTATCACCACGCAGCTCGACCGTGCTCAAGGTTGGAATAGCCTCAATGCGCTCGAAAAGACATTGGACAGTCCGGTTTATCTTCTCAATGCCTCGCTAAAGCAGCGCTTTGATTTGCAAGTCACCCCATCGTTTGTTCAAGCAAAGGGACTCGCGTTTGAAATAGAAGAAATTCCAGCAAAGGAGCTTGTTCATGCAAAAGCTCAATAATACGTATCGCCTGATGCGGACTCTCGTTGTCATGTTTGCCCTAAGCGCATCTATTCCTGCAAAAGCCGAATTGACTTGCCCAGACTCGGGGTTATTGTCCGGCAAGTTGCTGACGGATGTTTGCTGGTCATGCATTTTTCCTATCCGGGTTGCCGGTCTTCCTCTTGGCTCTGGCAATGTCCCAAGCGGCGCATCAAATAAGTCATTTTGCTTATGTGAAGACAACTTAGGCGTGCCAAGGCCAGGTATTGTTACCAGTATGTGGGAGCCAGCGCGTTTAATTGAACTGGTCAGAACGCCAGGTTGTTCACCTTCACTGGGAGGGATTCGCTTACCGTTAGGTGATAGGCGATTGCAAGGTGGTCACGGTGAGGGTGAATACGATACCGGTGATCTTGCTTTCTACCATTACCATTATTATGCCTTTCCGCTTTTGGTCATGCTCGATTTGTTCATGGATGGCAATTGCAATGCCGATGGTTACATGGACTTTGACTTGATGTATTTGTCGGAATTGGACCCAACATGGCTGAACGATGAACTGGCCTTTTTTACTCAGCCTGAAGCGGCTGCCGTTGCCAATCCATTGGCTATATCAGCTTGTACCGCTGACGCTGCTTCATCAACGCTTGGTAAACCCATCGACCAGTTGTTTTGGTGTGCTGGCAGTTGGGGCCATCTCTACCCGTTATCTGGCCACACCTTAGCCTTTGGCTCATTAGCTGAAAATACCAGCCATTTAGCGGCGCGTGCAATCGCGGCTCAACACAGGCGTGGTCTTGCTAGGCGAACAATGGGGAACAGTGCGCTATGCCGACCTGTTATCGAACCCATGCTACCGAAATCCCAATACAAGATGAGTATGTTCTTCCCTGTACCGGAAACTGAAAGTGCGCATGTCATCGGTGAAAGCACCATGAAATGGGGAGAGTGGCGAACGATCCCCGGTGCCGGTGAAGATGCGCTCTACATTTTGTGGCGCTGGCAAGACTGCTGTAACTCGGGAGGTTAACCATGAAACCAACACTTTTTACCCGAGTTTTAGCGGGTGTTTTATCAATCACTATGGCGTGCTTGCCCTTACATGGTGTGGCCGCTGATGTGCAGCGCCAAGCCGGCCTAAGCGGACAACAAGAAGGTAAGCAATTGCTGCAAAACTGGACGATGCCCGCACTCAATGGCAATACATTGTCGGTGCCGAATGGCAGTGGTAATGAGTCCATTAACTTGCAAGAGCTTTTCCCTGGTATGGATCAGGGCTCATTGGATGTCTTAACGGGCGTTTATGGCTCTGATGCCAGTATGAATCAATTGGGGACACAGCGCCAAGAGAGCATGGCATCCGAAAGTGACGCTACAGGTGAAGCATTTCGTTCGCTACAGCAAATCAAAGACAGGTCGCGGCCAGATATGGTCAATGATCCGCTTTGGGCATTAACTGATGCGGTTCAAACTGACCCCAATCTATTAACCCAAAGCTTCCCCGGCTGTGAGTCTCAAGGTGAAGGCAGCCCAAATTACCAGCAATGCGACAGGCTCAATACAGCGGTTAACAGCTGCACTATTACTCACGATTACACGGCTGGCATCATTGAGCATGTTTCAGGACCAATGAACCTTCGCTCTTGTGGTGAGGGATGTCTTGAAGTTTGGATTGGACGAATTGGCGACAACTACTGGAGTGGCCGTTGTAAAGTGTTTGAACAGGCCATCACACTCAAAGTCGTGAACCCCGATGCGATTACCTCAGCCGTTCTTGAGTACGCCAAATGGGATGACTACATGCAAGTGTGGCTTGGCGATCAGAAAGTCTGGTCTGGGCCGAACAATAACTTTCCACCAGAAACGGCTGGCCGCTGCGAGCTCAGTACCAGTTGGGAGCGCAATCCAAATACCGATCTCACTGCCAAGCTAAAAGCGGTAGAGCCCGGTTTAGAAGTGCCGGTAAAAATTCGCGTATCGGTTACGGGTAGTGGTGAGGGGTATGCACGCATCAAGGTGCGCTTTGATCCAACCAAGGTGGTGATGAATGATAGTTGGTCGCCACAATCCTGTATTGAACAAGCAGCGGATATCCCGGCTAAGTTTTCTGACTACAGCATTCAATGTACGGATCAGCCGTCTTCAACCAACGGATGTACGGTGGTCAATGGTGTTTCAGTTTGTGAATCCTACTTTGCTCCAAGCCCTGTGGCTGGCATATCGCCTTTGTGTCGGCGTGTACAAGTCAGTGTGGATGATGAAAGCTATAAGGGGATTGAAAATCAGGCCTGCCAAGTGCTTGAAGCGAATCCTTCCTGTGGATTCATGTCGTCAGAATGTGCCGAAACCAATGATAAAGGTGAATGCATTCGTTTTACCGATACCTATGACTGTGGATTGCAAACCAGCGATCCAAAGTGTGTGGTATCCAACCTTATGCCAAGTAGTTTTGAGGCCTGTGAGCCTACCCAGACGATTACGCCATTTACTGAAACCAAGCATGTACCGGATTACCAGGTGTGCGAGAAGATCAGCACGCTTACTCAGTGTCAGTTAGAGCGACGTGTATCCGCCGAAACACATCAACAAAGCTTGTCCATTGAGCGCGGTTGCTTTAGCTCTGAAACGCTCAGCTTTGTTCCACAGCACAGCAGTACTATGCAAACTGGAAACGCGACACTGAGGATTTTTGATAATCAAAATACTGAGATAAAAATCACCGAGTCGCCATCCAAGGCAAATGGTTGGAAAACGACACTCTCATTGACGGGCAATAAGGAGACGGTGACTGAGACGAAACCGTCCATTAAGTACCCTGAAATGACGTGTCCAAAAGGAACCTTGGTTGGCTCATTGTGTAGGGTCGTTAATGGGTCGATTATTTCGTGGCATGAACCCCAGGAAATCACTCGTTCCAGATGCGAGTCCGGCTGGAAAAAAGTCGATTTCGATACTTGCAGCCGAGAAGTTCAGAAGTGTTTGGCTCCTGCGAAACTGAGTGCTTCCTTGACCTTCTCCGGCAAGTACTTAGAGCAAGACGTTGTTCATCAATCAAGTGATCCGGGCATAGACCAATGCTTGATGCAAACGGATCAGTTCACTGCGGTGCAGTGGCAGTGTTTGGATACGGGCACAAAACGAATTGAAGGGTTAACGGTTGGTAGTGGCGAGTTGGCCAATCTTGGAAGCCTTTATCCGGCGGTTGTTTCGTCTCCTGCTCATTTAACCAGTCGCGGCAGCTCTGATGGACTGGGGCTCTCATGCTGGAGGGCAAGAGCGACCTACAATGCTTCGACTGCTCATCCAGAGTTCAACATGGGCAGCTCAGATAGCTGGGTAGATTCCAATGGTAATACACAAACCATCGTCAATAACGGACAAAATACGACCACCAATACGTGTGCCGCGCTAGAGCAAAACCCTGCCTGCCAGTATGTCAGAACCGAATGCACTGAAGGCGGGGCTGGTCATGAAGGCTTCTGTTATATCCAAAGTTTGGTGTATGACTGCGGACAAAGCGTTGAAGTGCAAAATGCTCGAATGGAAACTCAATACAACTGTGAGGGGCCAGTTCGCTGTATGGGTACAGATTGTTTAGAGCCAGAGTCAATCAAGCAGGCTAACTTTGCAGAAGCCGCAGCGATGCTTAATGCGGCGCAGTTTATGACCAATGATATGTCATGTACGGGAGCTGATGGCCAAGATAACGTCGAGTGTACGGTCTTTAAAGGGAATGCTGGCCAGTGCAAAAAAGCCGTTGGCGGCATAGTGGATTGCTGTGAAAAGCCAAGTGGCGTGTCGTTATCGGATTACATCACGATGATAGTTGCGGTCAACAAGCTTGATACGGCAGTCATGGCCATGAATCCGTCGTCGGCAATCTATGGTTCCTGGAATACGCTCAGGGAGCCAATCACGAGCACTTGGAGTGCGGTCAAAGAGCCTTTTGTGTCTGCATGGGACTCTCTCATGGGGGCTGGGCCATCAACGGCTGCTGGCGCGGGAGCGGAGCAAGCTGCGACTGGCTTTATGCAGGTGTTGACCAACAAAACGGCTGAGTGGGTAGGCACGACCTTTGGTTCGGGGGCACAATCGGCTCTGTTTAGTAACGTTGGTGGCGCGGTTGGAGCCGATGGTGTCGTTTCGGGTGGTAACTTTGCGCTGGGTGGCGCTGCGGGCGCGGTTCTGAGTACGGTTATGACGGCCTACATGATTTATTCAGTCACCATGATCCTCATTCAGCTTATCTGGAAATGTGAGCAGAGTGAGTTTGAGATGAACGCTAAGCGGGTATTGAAGAGTTGCCATTACGTGGGCTCTTACTGCAAGTCTAAGTTCTTAGGTGCCTGTGTTGAGAAACGGCAATCATATTGCTGCTTTACTTCGCCGCTTTCACGGATCATTCAAGAGCAAGTGCGTCCGCAATTGGGCCTTGGCTGGGGCAGTGCGAAATCTCCCAACTGTGAAGGATTGACCGCGAGTCAGTTAAACCAGGTGGATTGGAGCCAAGTCAATCTGGATGAATGGATAGGTATCTTATCGATAACAGGCAACCTACCCGAAGTACCGTCACTGGATCTGGAAAGACTCACAGGCTCAGGAAGTACGCTAAACGTTGATGGAAATCGTCAGAGTGCCGCAGACAGAGCCCTTGAACGGCTAAACGGAATGGATGCCCAGAAACTGCGTCAGGAGGCGACGGAGGAAATTTCGGGGAATAACTAGAAGAAAAAATCTTTGTCAGCTCCAGTATATTTTGGAGCTGACATCGCGCTAGATGTTGCATTATATTTAGTAAAGAGAACGTTTTTGAGGACGGTTTATGGCTTTGCAAGTTTTGAACTGAGTAGTTTAGCTAATGACTTTTTAAATGTGCGTTAAATCGGTAATAAACTGTGCTGCATATTGAAGATATTCCTGTTGTGGAGTTCGAATTACATCCCATCTTTTAGCATAGTTAAGGGGCCTGTCGCGTTGTTTAGCGTATGTAAGAACAAGCCGACGCTTGGCACGGGATACACCAACAAAGAAAGCACACAGATTAGAATCTTGATCCCCAAAAAATATTTCGTTCTCAACGGCCAAAATTATCGTTGAGTCGAACTCCAATCCTTTGCTCTTATGGATAGTCAGAATACGCACAGCCTGATCATCAGAGAAACGAGTCAAGGCTTGAGGCAAGTCGGGGGTAAGTTCAAGCAATTCTTCAATGCGCGCTTTGGTATCTCCCACAACTTCACCTAATCTGGCATGTGACTCATAGTCAGGCGAGAGAGCAACAAGAGTCTCCATTCCTATTTTCTTCAAAAATCTACACACAGAATCCCACCATCCCGAAAACGGTTCATCCAACAACTCGGCCATGGCGATGATTTTTCGCTGTTCCTTGAAGAAGCTTTGGAAATTTTGCCTGACGCTAGACTGCACCTCGTCATCGGCAAAGGGAATCAATTGATTCATCAGCCGAATCCAGGCTTTGGGCTCTCGCTGGCCATAGAGACAGGACAAATAGTCAACAACGAGCCTTGCGGCAGGTTCGACAGTAATATCCTGCATCTCCTGCTCATTCCGGTACGGTATTCCCCTAACTTCCAATGCCACCATCAGGTGATTGGCGTAAAGATCTAGTTGTTTGGACACTAATACGGCGATTTCGGATAACGGAACCTGTTCATTTCTTATCCACCCGGCAATCAAATCGGCCAAGTACTCAGCTTCACCCTGGGCATTCTCGAATTGCCACGCGAAGACCTCTCCCTCTTCACCAGCAAGTTGGTGATCTGGCATGACGGAAGCCGGATCGAGCACGCGAATTATCTCGTTCTGCATCCGAAGCAGGCGTGGTTTTGAACGAAAGTTTCGGTACATGTTTAATGGGACCGCTGAAAAATCCCTAGCGAACGTTTGGAAAATTCCGTCCAATGCACCTGCCCATCCCATGATTTTCTGCTTGGTATCACCGACAGCAGTGAGACGAATGCTCGTACCTTGGAAGGCTACCTTCACGAGTTCATACTGCTGATCCGTGCAGTCCTGGAATTCATCCAAGAAAACATCGCTGTAAGTTTGGCGTATGGCATTTCTTGCGACAGTGGAGGCCTTAAGAATTTGAATTGCTAGCGGTACAAGATCATGAAATGTAATTTGCCTTTTTGTGACTTTTCTTTCGCCAATCGAATAATCCAGATCAAGAGCATCATTACCAGTAAGCACTACTCGGAAGCGATCAATAATACGCTTTGCAAACGCATGAAATGTGTAGCTATCAAAACGGGAAGCCAATTCTTGTCCACAGCGTTGCTGGATTCGCTCCTTCAAGTTTTTGCTGGCGTCAACTTTGAAAGAGATAGCGAGTATTCTCTTCGGATAACGGCAGGTTCCGGTTCGTAGGAGGAAGTCAGCTCTTTGTGCAAGCATTTCCGTCTTGCCCGCGCCCGGCCCCGCCGTCAGTGCAAGACAGCGCGCTTGTTCCTTCGCAGCCCGCAGTGCATTGGGTTCAAGCGTTAGCCCATCCGAAGGCAGCCATGCATCTACAGCAATCACTCGGGCAGTTCCGCAAGCTTGGCGATCACGGCATCAGTGAGTCGTCCAAATGATTCAGGCATGTTCGCCAGCAAATCCTCGTCGCTTAGTTGAGCGAGAGCTTCGATATGAGCAGCGGGCTTGCTGCCCAGTTTAAAAAGCTTGTGATACGTAGAGAAAAGATTTAACTCGTCATCATACGTAGGATCTTAAGGAAATTAGGGGTTGAATGCATGTTCTAAATCTGATCAGATGTTTATCGCCAAAAAAACCTTCTGAAACAGATTTGAGAACATGCATAAAAATAATACCGAGCTTGCGAA
>Ga0209337_1000443_pt1 | contig 33309 bp, 38 predicted proteins | sample LinPmetageLP53_FD_184044 | JGI IMG/M metagenome (GOLD analysis project Ga0209337, IMG submission 184044) | Marine viral communities from the Pacific Ocean - LP-53 (SPAdes) (version 2) | ecosystem: Environmental > Aquatic > Marine > Oceanic | place: Pacific Ocean | collected 2010-02-08
TAAAAGCTAAGACTCCTAAAGCAAAGCTAAAGTTGGCTGATAGCCTTAAAAGGGCTAGTGGCGGTGAAGGTCGCGTTGCAGGTTCAAACCCTACTATAAGAGCTAACCCCAAAGACAAGGAGGATGTCACAAGGCAAGTGAGAAGATTCCGTAACGATAGAACAGCTCATAATGCTGCGCGAGGCAAAAAATGAGTAACTTACTAAGAGAATTCAACTCCTTTGGAGAAGTCCAAATCCTCAATGAGGGTAAGAGTGGTGGACCTATGAAGATTCGTGGGTTATTCTCTGAAGCTGAAAAAGTTAACGGCAACAAAAGAGTATACAGCAAGAAGCTTCTCGAACGAGAATGCCAAAAGCTAGGTACTATGATTTCTGAGCGTAGACTAGTAGGTGAGTTAGACCACCCTACAAGCGAAGTTGTTTCTTTGTCTAATGCGTCTCACCTAATTACCGGTTTAAAATTTGAAGGAAATCAAATTATAGGTGAAGCTGAAGTGTTAAATACACCGTCCGGTAAAGTCCTACAAGAACTCTTGAAATCAGGCGTACAAGTAGGAATTTCTTCCAGAGCTACTGGAACCCTTGAACAAGATATGCACGAAGACTGCTACCGAGTTCAAGATAATTTAAAAATGATTACCTGGGATATGGTATCAGACCCGTCTTGCCAAGGTGCGTTCCCTACTTTAAAGGAAAACATGCTTCATGAGAAGCGTGACCCAATCATTCAAGAGTTGGACCATCATAAGCAAGAAAGAATTTACATAACTGCTTTAAAGAATAGTTTAAGAGAAAATAAATAAAGCATTTACAGGCGAAAGCCTAGATATAATAGATTACAAAAATGAGTAATACCCTAGACAAAATCGTACAAGCCCTTCCTGGAGATTTATCCAAAGCAGGCATTGCCGAAATCCATAGCCTTATAAATGAGGAGATTGATACACGCGCAGAAGCAGAAGTGGCTCTTTTAGAGTCCAGAGTTAGTGGCTTTCTTAGAACTAAGATGGAGCAGATGAAAACAGCTGCACTACAAGAACTAAAAGCTTCCGACGAAACTTATCGTGCCGTAAGAATTTACGAAGCCGTTAAGCACTTGGTCGCCGGTGATATCACCTCGGCCGATACTGATAGCATAGCAAACGCTCATGCTGAAAGAATAGCTAGTTTAGAAGAACTAGTTGGCGACCTTAAGGAAAACCTTGAAGGAGCACTAAGAGAAAACCATATTCTAGAAACAAAAGTTAATTCTGCAGTTTCAGAGAATGAGGGTTTAATCTCTGAAAATATGGAGCTACTAGAGCAAGCTGACTTGCCGTTCCATTCGTCTGAATCCGCAGTGATAATCACAAACGAGACAGACACTTCGAATGAATTTCAAACAAATGCAGCCTCGGAAAATCATTTCCTCACCGAGGATGTAGTGCGCTTATCGCGTACAATCACGGAGGATAATTAATATTATGTTAAATAAAGACACTTCACGTACACTTACTGATAAGTGGAATCCTATTCTGGAAGGGATACAAGATTCATCCACCCGTGAGAGTACTGCAGTTCTTCTAGAGAACCAAGCTCGTTCAATTATGAACGAAATGACAAAAGATGGTAACACTATAAATGAGTCTACCAACGTCGGTCACTTGGGCACTTTTCAGAAATTTGCATTTCCTCTCATTCGCCGCGTTTTCCCGGAACTAATAGCGAACAAGGTTTGTGGCGTTCAGCCAATGCAAGCTCCTGTTTCACAAGTATTCTACCTAGGCTACTCACGCACAGGTAATAACAATGCTGGTACCGCTAGAACTGAAACTGTTTACAGTCGCTACAACCTGACCTATAGAGGTTTGGATGCTACTAACCAGGCTACTGCTGGTTGGGGCGCATTCTCTTCTTTGGATGACCAAGTTGAAAAAGGTGGTCCTTATGATGGTGTTCAGGGAGGTGTCGCAAGCCACTTCGGTCTTTCAAGTCACACAACACACGCTAACGATACTGTTGGTGGTAAAATTGCTGCTTTCCCGAATGAAACAAGAACTTATGGTTTTGATGTTTCATCTGGTGAAGCTTTAACTGGTGCTGCTATTCCGGAAATCAACTTCCATATCGAACAACAAGCTGTAATTGCTCGTACTCGTAAGTTCCGCGCTCTCTGGACTCTAGAGGCTGCTCAGGACCTTCGTGCGTACCACAACTTGGATTTGGAAAGAGAACTTACTGACCTTTTGGGTAAAGAAGTTTCTTTGGAAATTGACCGTGAACTTCTAGAAGATATCCGTGGCCTAGCTTATGATTGGACAGACAATAATGGCTGGAACCGTGATATGCTTTCTATGGGTAACCCTAACAACTTTGGTGATGATGGTACTGGTAACTTTAACCCTTCTGGTTTCTACTACGACCTAAACCAAGATACACATGACCCGTTTCTAGGTTCTGACCCTAAAGGCACACGTAGAACAGCCGGTAACGTTTTCTTAGTTGATTTTGCTACTTCTGCTCTTGGTCTTGACCCACGTCATATCGGTCAAGTATATGCCAACTTGGTTGCAGTACTAAACTTTGCTTCACAAGACATCTACAAAACTACTTATCGTGGTGCTGGTAACTGGATTGTTACTTCACCTATGGTAGCTGCTATCCTCTCTTCTGCTTCTAAGCTCGAAGGTGGTGTGCGTGCAGGTGAATTTGAAGGCCAACTAGGTGCTAACATCCAATACAAAGGTAAGCTTATGGGACAATTTGACGTTTATGTCGACCCACTGTGGCCTGAGGACGAAATCCTCATGGGCTACAAAGGCTCTTCACCAATGGATTCAGGTTATATTTACTCACCTTATATCCCACTACAAATGCTTCCAACTATCACGGACCCGGATACATTCCAACCTCGTAAAGGTTTGCTCACTCGCTACGGTAAAACTGCCGTATCACCTGAGTCACGCTTCTACAGAGTTATCCGTCTGATTGGTGCAAATGCTAACTTCCTACATCAGCCGTTCTCAACTGTCACTGGCAGCTCTGCGTAACGCAAGTTAGATTATACGTAAAAGAGAAGCTCATCCTTTTTATAAGGGTGGGCTTCTTTCTTTCCTATATAATGTGTAACTATGGTAGCATACAAACCAATAACACAATACGGTAACTCTTTCGCAAATAGAAAAGGGGTTAACCGTAGTACTTCCGGATACTCTGATACACTCGGAGATATCGATTATGAAGCTTTAAACAGAAGATACTTTAGTGATAAGGTAGAGTTTAATCGCTTTTACCGTATAGTTCGGGATTTTATTAAAGCTCGCCTAGGACACCCCGTTGTTCGTGTGGAACTATCGGACTTTCAGATTCTCACTGCGATTGATGAGGCTGTTTCTAAGTTGGATTACCACGCCCCCGACTGGTGCCTTCAGTTCATGACGTTTCAAACGAAAGCTCACGAAGGTCTTTATGAGCTACCTCAGTTTGTAATGAATAACTTTAGATATGCGGCTTACAAGAAGACCCTTTTATCTGTGGCAAGACAGGGCGGAACTTTGGAGAATGATTTCTTTATTAAATATTTCCAAGAAAACTTCCTATTCAACCAGTTAGATATTGGCGAGTTCCTTTTAATGAAAATGCAATTGGAACAGATTAGAAAGGTTCTTAGCCGAGAAGGTACTTGGGATGTTGTAAACGGCAGATACCTACAAGTATACCCTATCCCCCACGACGCAGGAGATGAGGAAGAAGTTGTAGTAGAATTTAAAGCTATTGATACTAATACTTTACACCCTTACTTTATAAGCTGGATTCAAAGATTTGGGTGCGCTATTTGTAAAGTTATACTTGGGCAAATTAGAGGTAAGTTCGCACAACTACCCTCACCTCAAGGGGGAGCCACTCTTAATGGTCCTGCCTTAGTAAGTGAAGGTTTAAAGGAACAAGAAAAACTAGTCGCAGAGCTTCTAACCGAAATAGAAGAACCACCCGCATTTACTATGTTCTAATGAAAGCTGAAATTTACGCTAAAATACAATCTGAAATCAAAAGTTATGAGATTAACCACCCATATACTAGGGATTTTTACAGAAACTACACTAAGTCTTTAATAAATCAATTAAGCATTGATATTTTGAATGAGCAAGGTGCTGTGGTGAAAGTTCCGATAATATATGCAAATCCTGAGCGAGCCATTGCTAAAATTAAAGAGGATAGAAATTTAACACTTCCTTTAATCTCGATAGGTATTGGAGACATTGAGGAGAATACAGCTGTTCGTAAGCCCGATTTGCAGATAACGCACTACAAGTTCTTCGATGTAGAGACGCAGAAAGCCTATAGAATCATTAAAAAAGCTTCTAAGGCTGTGCAAATGCAGTACCAAGTTACATTGTGGTCTAAGTATACAGAGGATATGAATCAAATGATAGAGGCTATTCAAATGCTGTTTATGCCAGACCTCGCTGTACCTACTGAGGATGAAGGAGAAAACAAAGCTTTTTTGATGGATATTTTAGACATGTCCTCTGTTCAGGCCGCAGACAAGCAAGACCGGACTTTGAGAAAAAGAGCAACTATTAAAGTAGAGGCTTATATCCCAGGAAGACAGTACCTTTACTCGAACACAGGCCGAATTAAAGAAATTCTCAAAGAAGAAATTAAAATCTTATAAAAGAAGTAAAAAATACTATTATAAGGGTTTGTCATCGTCCTAAATAAGGTAGGATAATCTATTAAATGCCTACTCGCAAGAAATCTACTATAAAACAACTGCCTAAGAAAGTCGTAAAGACTGTGTCTTTATCGCGGTTGTATGAGCTACGGAACACGAGTAGTTCCGATTACGAGCTCATAGTAAAGGATAACGGAGTAGTTCAACACTTCTGGATGACCCCTAACAAAACCATTCGCATTTCTGTCGGACCACTTACCCCACAGATTGAAGAATTTAAAAGACGTCAAATGCTTTCAGTTACGGAAGTCACGACATAACAAATCATCATGCCAACCTACAATAGCCCCGGAGTATACACCTTAGAGAAAGATTTCTCTAATTTCGACCCTGCATCAAGCCCAACCACCCCTGGTGTAGTTGGTTTTGCATCACAAGGTCCTGTCGATAAGCCAATCCTTATAACAAATACTGTTGATTTAGAAAGAATCTTCGGGCTGCCTAATGAAACTGTTGGCGGTCAAGGTTTGTTTGGTGCTTTCGAAATTATGAAAGAGACGAACCAACTTATGTTTGTTCGCGCACAAACCACCGCTGCCGCAAGAGCTGAAAAAGGCTTAGAGTACGGAAGTTGCCCTTTTGTGTCATACGAAGCCTCAGCAGACTCTGTTGATTGCCCTAATATCTTCAACCCAGCGCTGAGTGCCACAACCACTAGCGGTAGTGTTGTGTTTAATATCCACGTAAGTGGTACTGATGGTGCTCACACACAACCTAAGCCTTACTTCTTAGCTGTCTCCCATCCTAGCAGCATCGATGTTGTTGTTTCTGCATTCCAAAGGACTCTTGGCGACCAGCCGGACTTCTCTGTAGAAAAGGTAGATGGAGATATTCTCTGTTTCGTTGGGGCACACCCCGGCAAAAACGCAGGTATAACTGTAAGCGCACTCACTACATCAGCACTTAGTATTACAGGCGGTCCTGGCACAGTACAAGACTTTCAGACAATCCAACTGTCAGGTCACGGAGCAATCGGTGGTGGAGGAGCACTTCTTTCAAAAACCGATGCCGGAACCTACGTCCAGTTCGATGGTACTAAAATCGGATACAATGAAGGACGACTTGTTAAAGGTAAAGGAATTACTTATGTATCTGTAGGTGTTGCCGATGCCGGCATGGATGTAACCGGAATGATGTTTGCAAGTGGCATGGCATACAACAGCAGCGGGTACCACACCAATGAGGCGATTACAGATATTACCGCTGCGACGAACTTAAGTATCAGCGGCCACACCATGGGCTATGGTACTGATGTTAGCGCTAACGCTGCTAATGGAGGAGTTTACACCCTTAGAGCCTTGCACACTGGAAATGGTTACAACGCTGCCAGTTCTTACAACGGTAATTCAAATGTACACCGTGGTTTGAAAGTTAGAGTTGAAAATATTGGAAAGTTCCAACAGTCAGTTAGTCTTTTACGAAGTGGCGCAATGGAGGAAACATACAAGGTCGCCATGTACAGTGATGCGACTAACTCAGGAATCCCTACTTTCCCAAGCTCTGTAATTAACTCAAACGCTTATGGTATGGGGGAAACCTCCCAGTTAGCTTACGGAAGGTTCGAAGATGATGACGCTAATACTCCTGTAACTTGGACTGCACCAGCAGCAATGACAAGTGGAGTCTCACTGTCGGTTGACACAAATACCTCTAACCAAGTTGGTTATGTTCGTTTCCTTAAGCTAAAATCAGGTACTTTCGATTTTGCAGGAGGTGCCAACGGAGACGCAGGCGACCATGGCGGTTCATTAACTAACGTTGATGTTATTAACGCTTTAGCAGGACCCCCTAACACAACGCGAGGTGTAAAAGCCTTCTCACCTGAAACCGCTGAGGTTGATTTGGTAACCATCCCTGGCATTCATGTACAGGATGTACAGACAGCTGCGATTGAAGCGGCTGAAGCCAAAGGAACTTTCATGTACATTACTTCTCCGCCTGAGGGCTTAAACGCTCAAGAGGCTGTAGATTGGCACAACGGTAATTACGTCGGTAGAACGATTTCCATGAACTCTTCTTATGCGGCACTTTACTACCCACACTGTAAAATGTTCAATCCTTGGACAGGCACAGACCAATACATTGACCCTGCGATTGTAGCTGTTAAGGCTATGTCTAGAGCAGATAATATTGCTGAGGTTTGGAACGCTCCTGCCGGAATCACTAGAGGTAAAGTTTCTCCTGCTGTTAAAGAACTGGAACGAGACCTAAATCAAGGAGATAGAGACTACATCTACGGTGGAGGCAACTCACTCAACCCAATAGTAAATCTAAACCGTCAAGGTATTTGTATTTGGGGTCAGCGTACTACACAAAGACAGGCAACTGCTTTGGATAGAATAAACGTCCGAAGATTAGCAATTATAATTAGACAAAAAGTAAGAACCTTAGGTCTTCCTTTTGTTTTCGAACCAAACGACCCTATTACTTGGGGTTTGATTACGGGCGCTGTGGAGCCACTTTTGGAAGACATCTTAGCAAGACGCGGAATTCGTGGCTTTAAAGTTATATGTGATGAAACTACAAATACTCCTATTAGGATTGACCGGAATGAACTTTGGATTAAAGTTGAAGTCACACCGACGAAAGCTGCAGAATCGCTCATCTTTGAGATTAACGTATTAGGCCAACAAGAAGCCTAAATAATATAGAAACCAATGGCATTCACCAACAACAAAATTACTGACGAGTTCTTCGACCAAACCAGAAGTGGTGGCGACGAACGTCTAAACACCCTATCTCAGCAGTACGATTCGCTTCGTACATATAGCTGGCTAGTATCCATCGACGGCTTAGGGGGCAATGACCCTGATAACAGCCCTAGAGACCAATCTAACTCTCTAACTTTAGCGTGTAAGCAGATTGGAAATATTGGCTTTAATGTTGAAGATATTACTGTTGACCGCGTAAACGATAAGTTCTACTACCCTGGAAAATACTCTGCTGATGAAACCACTTTAACTTTTGATAACTTAATTGAAGGTGGCGCCGCAGTAGCTCTGTTTAATTGGATGCGAGAAACTTATGACCCGATGACCGGAAAACTAGGCACCTCTGATATGAAGAGGAAGATTTATATAACACAGTTAGACGCAGACCACACTCCTAAAATGAGGATTACTCTCTATGGAGCTTACTGCAAGTTTTACCGTTTAGCCGAACTTAATTACAGCACTAACGATTTTCACACAATCGAATGCGGTGTTAGGTTTGATTTTGCGGTTCAAGAGAAAATCTAAAATAAAAACCAAATTCTATTAAACTTTTTTAAAGACCTCTTTATAATATGGTAAAGGGGTCTTATTTTTTAAAATGAAAAGCAATCTAAACATTCTCGAAGCATACCTGGATAAGGTATTACTTGAAGGCGGCGGAGTTCACCAAAAATGGTTTTCTGGCGCGGACGAAGCCAGTATAGCGGCTTTAAAAGCAGTAGCAATGGCTAACAACAGCCAGCTTACGAGACAAGGGGCTGAAGCCGAAGCTGGAAAGGCGGGGGCATGGGGTGGCGCTCAAATTTCAACACCCGAGTTCGATGCCGCAACTGGACAGGTAAAAAAGCCTGGTACTGTATACTGGATGAGTAACACACAAGGTGTTATCAACTCAGGTAGTGCCGATAAGGTTTTAGCCGCTATTGCAGACTGGAAACCTAAAGACGCTCCCTCTGAGAAGGACGTTATGGACGTCGAGCAAGGTGTCGCAGATGGGACCCTTAAATCTGCTGAAGAACAGCAAGCGGATTTTGAAGAGGAATCAAGGCAACAAGAAGCAGAGCTTAACGACAGACAGACCAACCAAGAGCAGTTAGACCGAATGACGGCGAACCTAGACCAGCTTGGTTATGAGTTCGGGCTGGACAAGACAAGTAAAGACGGAGACGTAAGAGTTGATTTGTCCGCCGAAGAGCTTGCCAATGCTTTAGACGCTGCTTGTAAGGTTCCTCCTAAAAACAGTAACATGGGTGCTATTTTAGAGTATACTAGAGGCCCGGAAAACAAATATGGTTGGGAGGGTGATGTAAATCAAGAACTGCTGGATGGGTATGATGAGATTTTACAGTTAGCTCCGCACATTCAAGAAGATGGAGATGATAGATATGTTCTCGAGGAGAATATTACAGAGAAACAAAGAGATATTTTAGACGCCACGCGATGTAGGAGAGATGGGTTATTTTTAGGTTGGAATCGTAACAATGAGACTCGAAAAGCTTTTCCGAAGCTTGATATGGCTTTAGCAGGAGTTGCACAAGCCAAAGTGGACGCAGGCAAAAATGTAGCCGCAGATTTCGCAAAGTATGGAGTTTCAAACAAAGTCTCTAAAAATATTTGTGAGGCTTTCGCAGGTGTAACTCTCAGGTCTAAGGATGGTACCGACTCCCCTCTGTTAAAACCTTCTGCCACGGGTAAAAAAGGAGAAAACAACTTAGTGGGTGTATTTACCGAGTCTTGTCATGTTGGTATTATAGAGTTTATGAACGGTAGAGGAGACGAAGGGGGGAATATAAGTAAAGGAGTTACTGAATTTGCGGAGATGATGAAAAAGTTGGATAAGTCAGTTAGAGCGAACGAAGCTCTTTGGGAAGGCATTGTTCCTTCTATGACGACTGAAGAGGAACAAGGTCACTGTGAGTGGTACCAAGAGATGGAGAAAATGTACGACATCTACGCCTCCCCTAACGAGCTTACAAAGGCTTTGTTTATGCAACGGGCTAGAGAGTTAAAAACTATCATAGAGGTCGGAGGAGTGGCCCCTGTGCGTGCCTGGGCTCCTACAAAAGAAGAGGAACGGGGGACTGATAAACAACTAGGAGTTAAGAGAGATGTCGTGTTCTCGTTCGCAAGCGATGCCGATGCTCAGAAGTTTGCCGAGAATATAGGGTTGACCAAGGATTACGCGCACGGAAATGAAGTAGACCTATCTTTGAAAACATTAGAAAGTCTTAATAAGCCTGTAAACTTTGAAGGGTGTACTTTAGATGTATCGATGGGTAACGCCGCAAACAAAAACAAGAGAGATGAGTATGAAGCCAACTTCGAGAACAGAGTAAACTATATTAAAAGAACCAATAAGGCAATGGGGGAAAAATACGCTGCGAACATGACCTCAGCCCGTGACTGGGATAGAAAGCAATATGATAAAATACAAAAAGCTTTGTCTACAAACAACTCGGATATTTTGCCCGCGCTCACGAATATTATTGAATCTGTAGGAGGTAAAAATACCTCTGTTGCTGGCAACTTACAAAATCAAAGAGATTTACAAAAGTTTAAAGATATGGTAGACGACCTAGGTACAGCGGACCCTGCCGAAAGACAAGTTCTCAATACCTACATAACTAGAAACTTACTATCCCTTGTAAAAAGCAAAAGAGCTGGAACCAATAAGAACTACGCGCAAGGTGCCGCATTACACGATGTGATTAATACTTTAACCTCGAAAGAGTCTGAGGGAGTTCTTCGTATCAGCAATGGAGACATAAGGTCTTTTCAAGGAGATATGATTATGGACGATGCCATAGCAGCGGTAGACGAAGGTCGGTTTAAGATAAAAGACCTTGGAGGGTTTGATTTCCACGACGAGCAAGGTAATAAGATGTTCGGTACCTCCTGTCCTGTGGCTAAACAATCATCTTGTTTCTCTAGAATAAGAGGTACAGTAAATGCCGCTTACATGAACTCTAAATCTAAGACACTGGGAGAAAGTTAGAGTCGTCTAGAGACAAAAAGTCTGTAAGGCTGTAAATGTAGTACTCGTCATTTATCATGACTGTCGGGGATACATTGTATTTTTTACCCACTATGACAAATGGCTTATGTCGGGTCTTCTTATAAACAACCAACCAATCCCGGTCAGCCTTCTTAGCATCTCTCTTTGCCTGTTCTATGAATTTATATAAATCACTCTTAGGTTTGAAGATATCTTCGAAGGTAACATCGTATCCCGACTTACATTCTAAAATAAACTTGAAATACTGTGGAGTTATTAGGTCCCCATGGACTTTCATATACTGTGGCAAATCATGAGTAGTTGCGAAGGCTCCCGACCCTGGAGAGCGACAGAAATCTGTTGTGTTGAATCTAGTGTTCAGTAGCTTAGCAATATCTCTTTCAAATGCATTGCCCTTCCTACGGCTATTAACCCTTTTCTTTTTTTTGAAGTCGCCGTGATTCAGAATATCATCTAATTTATCAACCATATTGTATAATAGTGAAAACTCAAGAAAAGATACTAATTAACCCCGAAAACATAAAGTGTAAAATTGATTACACAGGTAGACGAATGAAAATTTACATTAAATTAAATAAAGAAGAAACCGCCGGATGGCAAAACATTAAAAAAGGCTTCGATGCTTTTCCTGGAACTGATGATGAGTTAGTTAAGATGATGTTTTTCCGAGGCGTGAACGCTTTTATGGACGACTTAAAGGAACAAGTTGAAGGCTTATCTGAAGAAGAGAAGCAAGACATCCTTGCAGAAGTTCAAGAAGGTGAAACATCACAACCTGTTGAAGCGGAAGTTTCTTTAGATGACAAGAAAGAGAATTAAAGTATCTACTGAAGAACACCTGTCTGAAATCCATTCAAGGAAGAAGACAGGTACCTTTTCCATTCTTTACACCTCCCTGTGGGACAGCCAATGTTCTTCTTTAGATGTGAAGGTAGATAAATGGCTTGAAAAAGAAGGAGACGAAACTCTTTACGTGATTAATAGCTGGGACAGCCCGGCTGCATTCTCTATGTTTATGATTACTAACGTTCCGGCTCTTGTTCAAATAACAAAAGGCAAAGTTCGGGTCCGTGTAGAGTACCCTACTGTTTATCGTTATTTTGATGGGTAGTAGCAGGGAATTCCTGGCTAAACCTCTCATCCATCATCGCCTGATACTTTTGTATTTTCTGTCGGTACTTCTTGTTCTTAGTAAATATTAACTTAAGGTTGTTTACAATCACAGTGGTGAAATAGTTAAACGCGGCACCGTTATCTGGATTAAAATTCTTTAACGTTTTAATAGCCAACAAAAAGCAATCCTGCTTTGCGTCGTCAAAATCCACATTAAATTTGAACGACATTAAAATATTCGTAATTAATAAGTCTAAAAGCTCTATTAAACGACTTTCATATTCTTTAGGGTCCTTTAAATACCCTTTGATTACAGTTTCAAACTCCGCGTTATCTATGTAATGCGCACCCTTTTTCTTTTTTTTGCCCATAACCAATTATAGCTCATGACTTTAGATAGTTTACTTAATTCTTTCGAAAACGACGAAAAGAAAAATGTTCATCGTGAGGACGTAGGTACCGAGAAAATCGTTTTTATACACGATTCTTACCGACAAAAGTACGGTAAAACCTTCGCCTTTGAGGACGAGGAGTACGGAATACTCACCAGCCTACTAAGTAAAACCGGTGTACCTGATGGCTCATTCCAGTTTATTCCCGCTATTGGAGGGTATAACATGCGTGAGGATGACGTCACTACTGAAGTTATGCACGTCCATAGGGAGAAGCTTCTAGAAGATTTAGAAGCTATAGGACCCACTCTGATTATCCCTTTAGGTAATTTGTCTTTTAAGACTTTAACTAAGAAGTCGGGAGTTACCAACAAGAGAGGTAAAGAGTTCTCTGTGGAGCTTAACGGAGAGCCAGTTCCCGTGGTTCCTACGCTCCATCCGTTTTCTCTATACTCTGAGCCAAAAGTTCGTAGACTGTTCGTCCAGGACGTCGACAATGCGTATGACAAGTTCATATTGAATGTGAACAAGTTTGATTCAAGTCCTTACGAGTTGGTAGACGATATAGACCGATTTGAGGAGCTTATACAAGAAACTCGAACGCATGACGCAGTAGCTATAGACATAGAAACAAATGGCCTTGATTACAAGTTAGGTAAAATTATGACCTTAGGGTTTTCCTTTGGAGAGAAGCAGGGGTTCGTAATCCCTCTTTATCATGCCGAGTCTGAGTTCCTAGAACAAGACATCAACAGAATCAGAAAGATTGTACAAGGTCTCATTTCAGATGAGAACGTCGTCAAAATTTTTCATAATTCAAAATTTGATGTAAAGTTTCTCATGAACTGGGACATCACCGACTTTAATAACATAGAGGACACACAAATCATGCACGCACTAGTGGATGAGAACTTACCACACTCCTTAATGGACCTGGTAAAACAATATTTCCCCCACGAACTAGAAAAATTTTAATATGGATTACAGAGACACAGACAAATTCTGGGCCAAGCGAAACGCTGACCCCTCCACAATACCAACCCGACAAGAACGCTTTAGAAGTGAAATAAAGAATACCGTAGGTATAAGCTTTTCCTTATTTTTATTGTCAATACTAAGCGTAATAATATTTAGCCAATTAGTAAGTTGTACAGCCCCGGAGCCTGACCCACAAACTAAGTGGAACAATTATTACGAAAACATAGACACATCTGTAGATACAACTGTTGATGTGGAAGTAATGAGGTTACGCGAACAGCTGGAACCACATGGTATAAGCGTATTTCGTGTAGACCCAAATAACCCTTACCACCAACGTCGTTACCAAAGACGGTTAGCCGGTATCTAATGCTTACAGTAACTAACGGAGCAAAACATGACTGGGGTAGTATGCCCCTGGATGAGATGGCGATAGGTAACGCGATGGATTGCGATTTTACCTTGAGAGTTTGGCGAATACTTAGGAAAGAGATGCGAGCGAAAAGCTTGAATCACGTATATGACAACTTACTTAAAGAAATCGCGCTAGAGCTGGCCGGAGTGGAGAACCTTGGAATTGCCGTAGATACGGACTACCTAGGGGAGCTTGAGATTAAGCTTGCTAAAGAAATTGAGGTTTTAGAGAAAGACTTAAAGACTATGTCTCCTATCCAAGACGTTAATGTTAATTCAAACGTTGATTTACAAAATATACTATTTACGGGGGACGAGGGTTTAACTCTATACCCTGTAACCTTTACTAAAAAAACTAAAAAACCTTCGGTTACTGATGCCGACCTCCAATTAATTTTGGAGGAGATTGAGGTGACACTCGCAGGATGAGAAAAGAAATATACCAAAAAGTAATAGCTGAGAAAGAGAAGCCCGAGCTACAAGCCGCGAAAGATTTTATAACTAAACTCCTTGAGTACAAGAAGAAGTGTAAACAACACAAGACGTACGTAAAAGGGGTTCGTGAAGCAATCGCATACAACGGAGAAGACCGGATTTATTCTAGCTACAACTTCTCACAAACCGTTACCGGACGCCTAAGTTGTTCTACTTACTCTTGTGGTCCAAAGATGAAGAAAGGGGTTTCCTTTCACACGCTACCACGTCCTACAGAGGATAACGTAAATATCCGAAAGCTGATGAAATCCGATGGGAACAAGGCGTTTATTGCTGCAGACTTTTCCCAAGCCGAGCTTCGCGTACTAGCGCAATGCTGTAAAGATGAAAACCTAATTAAGGCATTCACCTCAGGGCAAGACCTCCACAGTTTTACTGCATCTTTGGTGTTTGGTAAAAAAGTTGAGGACGTCACAAAATCAGAACGACAGATTGCAAAAAGCGTTAGTTTCCTTATCGTGTATGGCGGAGGTCCAAATAAACTAGCACAGCAAATTAACAAGCCTGTAGCATACTGTAAAAGTATATTCAAGGCTTACCAAGACTCTTTTCCTAAAGTTTTTAAATGGATTAGCGTTATTCACAAAAGTGTTAGAGACAATGGACGAGCCGTAAGTCTTTTCGGTCGCCGTAGAAACCTCCCTAACGTAAATAGCCCCATCAAGAAGTTCCAGTATAGAGCTTTACGACAAGGGTTAAACTTTGTAATTCAAAGCTCCGCATCAGACTTAATGCTTCACTCTATCATACGTTTAACAAAAGACCTTAAGGCAGCAGGGGTTGATTATGATTTGTTAGCGACCGTACACGACTCCGTAGAGCTACAGTGCGATGTTGCGGACATTGGCCGTTGCGTTGAGATTGTAAATAAAAGCCTAACGTCCACTGCTGATTTAAAAGGCTTTTATAATTTAGATTTTGTAGTTCCCTTTGAAGTAGACGTTGAGGTGGGAACTTCTTTTGGAGATGTGAAAGAAGTTGAATTTGATAACAAAGGCACCGCCCTAAATATAAAGGAACTAACAGATTATGTCGAAAACCACTAGAGTTGTATTACTAACAGACCTCCACCTAAGAAGCGATTATCTTCCTGGGTATTTAGACGCCCAGTTAAAGACTTTAACTAGGCTTGTAAACCAAAAACATACCGACGTTGTCGTTATTAACGGTGATATATTTCACAAAAGAAATCCTAGAGGAGCTGAACTTTTAGCGTTTCGACAATTGCTGGAAGGGCTTAAATGCCAGAAGATTTATATCAATCGAGGTAACCATGATACTGTAGCAAAAGACGGCTCTACCGCAACGACCCTTTCACTATATTCAGATATCGCTACCGTATTCTCGGAGATAGGTACCGCCCATATAGGTGGTGTCGATTTTGATTTTATACCTCACTTTGAGGATGAGGAGTTAATTGTGAAAGCGGTTAAAAATAGTAAGACCCATTTGTTCGGCCACTTCGGTTATGATGGTTGTATAGCTAATGAGCATTACAAGTACGGTTCATATTTAAAACCTTCCCACTTTAACCAAGACTACTTTCACTTCTTGGGGCATATACACAAACCCCAACAAATTAAAAACACTACTATTTTAGGCACTCAGTACTCCACATCTTACGGGGAGGCTAACGCTCAGAAGTTTATCCATGAGCTACTTATCAGAGATGGCAAAGTAACAGTTATAAGAAAACCTATTGAGTTTGGAATCAGACATATTATTTCAAAAATTGATGAGCTCCCTGCTATGAATCAGAAGTACAAGTTCAAAGACTTCTTTACAATCCTAAGATTAAAGTTAGACTACTTAGACTCAGCCACCGAACAAGCTCTCAAAGATGATGTGCTGGAAAAATATTCCATTAATCACTTAGAGTTCGCGTTCGACGATATACTTCCTAAGTTCGATTCAGGGTATGCACCAACATCTGACGTGTTTGCCATAGACGACGACATCATTACAAAATACATCAAAGAAGCAGACACTGTGTTCTCCCACGCGGAGTTACTAAAGTCGCTAGAGGGGATTAGAAATCATGAAAATTAATAACGTTAAAATTAAAAACTTTTTATCTATAAAAGACGCCAAGATTGATTTTGAATCTTACTCTAATTTAGTTCGCATTGTAGGTAATAACAAAGACACTAAACCTCATAGCTCTAATGGTGCGGGTAAAAGCAGTATAATAGAAGCTATAGTATTTGCTTTGTTTGGGAAGACTATAAGAAAAACTAATGACAAAAGTTTAATAAACCACCACACGAAAGGAAAGTGTGAGGTGGAGATAACCGTGAACGACAACATCGTCATCCACAGGGTAAAGAGACCTCCTATGTTAACCGTAACCGTTGATGGAGAGAACGTTACTCAGGATGGGATTATGACCACGCAGAAGTATTTGGATAAGATTTTAAATACTAATTTCTCTGTGTTTTTGGCTTCAATGGTCTTCGGGCAAGCAAACAAAACTAACTTCCTTACGGCGACCGCCGAAGAGAAGCGAAACATCATACAAAGCTTTTTAGATATTGGCGATGTATTTCAATACCGTAAAAACATTAAGTCTAAGAAAGGTAAGGCGTACCAAGAAAAGAAAATTGCAGAAACGTTATGCAATGAGTCGTTAAAAAAGAAAGAGAAGCTTGTATCTAAAATAAAAACCGTTAAAGATTTTAAAAAGCAGTCCAAGGCCCTTCTAACGTCTTCAAAAGCTAAGTTGTTCCACAAACACTCTATCTCCGAGCTACAATCAAACGAGCAAGACAGGTACACCACGCAAGTTGAGATAGAGTCTGCCAGCCATGGGTTAAGTAGAGCTGGTAGTCGTATAAAAACAATTAGACAGAAAGTAAAAACGTTCAAGTTTCAACCTTGTGAGTTTTGCGGGGAACCACCTTCCACTGAAAAAGCCCTAGTTTTAGATTGGGAGAAGGAGTTAAGTAAATGTGTAATCACTTTTGCAGACTACAAAAAACAAATTAAAGATTTAGAAGAGAAGTTAGATACGTTTGGAGCCGTTATTACCCACCAAGACTTTGATTTATTTGAGAAATTTAAATCATTTGATACGGAGCATAAGATTTTGAATGCTCAATTAAGAGAACATACTGCTTTTATAAAAAAGCATCAAAAACAGGTTGAGGATGCACAACGAGATTATGACCTCATGCGTTTTTGGGAACAAGCGTTCTCTGAGCAAGGCTTAATAAAGTTTGTGATTCGCAATATCCTAACCTTTTTCAATGACCGAGTGAACTACTACTTGAAATTCTTGAGTTCTTCAAATTTTTCCATAACTTTTGATGAAACTTTGAAGGAAGAAATCTATAATAAGGGGACACTAACTTACTTCGACGCTTTGTCGGGGGGAGAGAAGAGAAAAACTTCACTTTCTATCATGTTAGGCTTAAATGACCTTCTTTTGCTGTCTGGCAAAGAGCGGTCTAACCTTATCTTCTTTGACGAGGTCGCGGATTCCTTAGATGAGGGTGGCGTAAAGGGTTTATATGAGTTGATTATGGAGATTTCTATCAACAAGAAGGTTTTTGTCATAACCCACAATGATTACTTGAGCTCCCTTTTGGAGGACGAGTCTGAAAATTTAAACGTTTTGAAAAAAGCAAACATAACTAACATACAATAATGAAAGATTTCAACTTAGAACCGATAGGTACAAATTTGGTGGTAAAAAGAGCCACCGTAGAACTCAAGTCCGAGTCAGGTATAATTATGCCCGAGTCAGTGACTGCACAAAAACTAAACGAAGGTATAGTAATGGCTGTAGGAAGAGGTAACCGTGATTCGAACGGGAACTACATGCCTTTACACGTCATCCCCGGAGATGAAATTCTGTGGGGAGATTTTCAAGGTAACGATATTGTCCGCGGTGACGATTCATACTGCATACTAGATGAGAATGATATTCTTGTAATACTACGATAATGGCTTTTGTTATACCAAAAGACTCCCTTGGGGAGACCATATTCATGGACAAGTACGCCTACCCAGGCGAAACTACGTGGAAAGAACTCGCTAAAAGAGTCGCTAAAGCTGCTGCTGACCCTGAGTTTCCTGAGGATAGAGAAAAGGTTGAAAAGAATTTTTTCGATACCATTAACGCAGGAGACTTCTGTCCAGGAGGCAGGATTCTGTTTGGTTCTGGTAGAAGCCACCAAAACATGCTTAACTGTTACGTACTAGACCCAGAGGATTCTGTGGAAAGTATAGGTAAGACCATTTCTGACATGTATAAGATTTCATGTGGTGGTGGAGGCATAGGGTTTAATTTTTCTAAAATCAGACCTAAAGGAGACAATATCCAAAACATTAAAAACTCTGCACCGGGGTCTATTAGTGTTATGCGTATGATTAACGAAATTGGTAACCACGTACGTGCCGGTAAAAATCGTCGCACTGCGCTGATGTCTATTTTAGATATTACCCACCCGGACTTCTTGGAGTTTCTCCACGTTAAGCTAGACCGCAATGAGCTTACCAACTTTAACATCTCTGTAGCTATTACTAAAAAGTTTGTGCAAGCGGTAGAGAATGATGAGGAGTGGTATTTCACATTTAACGGACGTCAGAATAAGTACTTTGTTTTTGAAGTAGAACGCGTTTCTGAAGGTGTTAAAGGTGTCGTTGATGTTGTTGCAAAAAACGAAGAAGACGCACTTGGACGCGCACAACTACACCACCTCAAACATTATGAGGATACTTTTATAACTGCCACAAAGAAGGAAATTCGCGCTCGCGACCTGTGGGAACGCATTGTAGATAATGCTATTGAATCAGGGGAACCTGGAATCTTCAACATTGATTTTGCTAATGAATACACTAACGTCTCCTATTTTGAACATATGCCAGCTACTAACCCATGTGGTGAAGAAGTACTTCCTGCCTATGGCAATTGTTGCCTTGGCCACGTCAATCTGGCTAATATGGTTGACATGGACGGCACTATCGACTGGCGTAGACTGGCTCGTACAGTACGCACGGGAGTTAAGTTCCTAGATAATATTCTTACTGCAAACCATTTCCCTATTGCGGAGTGTAATGAGGCGGGAATGCGTTCACGACGAATCGGTTTAGGTATAACTGGACTGCATTACTTCCTTATTAAAGCGGGGTACAAGTATGGCTCTGAAGACTGCCTTGAGTTTTTGGAGCGTCTATTCGCTACGATACGAAATGAATCCTATAAAGCTTCTATGTATTTAGCTAGGGATAAGGGTAGTTTCTCCGCCTATGATTGGAGTAAAATAAAAGATGAAAAATTCTTCAAAACATTACCTTCTAGAATCAGGTCAGACATCAAAAAGAATGGCCTTCGCAACGCAATTTTACTCACTGTTGCTCCGACTGGAACTATCTCTATGGTACTTGGAGTCAGCACTGGTCTTGAGCCGATATTCGCTCCCGTCTATAAGCGCCGTTGGCGTACTGGCACTGATGGCGTCTGGAATGAGACATACGTGGTCGATGCTCTTTTTAAAGAGTTACACCTTAGAGGTCGTGATGTTTCACACTGTGTGGGCGCTTACGATGTTACACCAGAGGAACATATTAAAGTTCAGGCGGTGGTGCAAACATACATTGATTCAGCGGTTTCTAAAACTTGTAACCTCCCGGCAGGATACGAACCCTCCAACCTCTACGACGACCTTTTGATGTACGCTAACGACCTGAAAGGGTTTACGTTTTACCGTGCTGGTTCACGAGGAAACGAGCCTTTGGAAGCTGTTGATATTACCTCTATTGATTTAGACAAACTTATCTCTGACGGAAAATTAGAGGTGGCGTCCGAATCTGTGGATAGTTGTATAACTGGGGTGTGTGAGATTTAATGCCAAACTATAATTATTATTGTAGTAAGTGTGATTTAAATTATGTAGATTTAAGAACCTACGAAACTAGAAACGAACCTTTTACATGTGAGGAGTGTGGGACAAAAAAATGCCCTTTAACTTACGACATGAGTAAAAATGCAGAAGGGGGCTCAAGAAGTGGTGTTGTTAATAAAACCATGGGGCAAGTAGTCTACTACGACAAAACAGGTAGTCGCGAGTCTCAAGAAAAACAATTTATGGAGGGTGCTGTAGAGGGTGCAAAAACAGCTCTTAAATATGAGTCGGGGAAGTCCCCATATACGAGACGAAAAATACCATACGAACAACTTGAGAAAGAGGGAGTGCTTAAACGCGTCTCCGAGAAAGAAAAAAATGCCAGAATTAAAGCAGGACAAAGAGTCGTGCGCGAAGCTGGCAAAAACATGAGCAAGAAGGAAATAGAGAGAGCCGGCAAGCGCGGCGATTCAAATTAAAATACTAAACTTCATCGTAACAACCTTGTCAATTACTATAATGTATTGACAAGGTTTTTTTAACACAATTCAGGAGACATCAATGGCCTATTCATTTTCAGAAAATATACAACGCGGACTTCTTTACCTCGCAAAAAGCGATAAGGAGTTTTTGGTACAGTGCGTACCTCTTATTCAAAGTTCATACTTTGAGTTCCCCCAACACCAACGAGTCTGGTCTGTGCTTAACACCTATTTTGCTCAGTACGGCACGTTACCTACAGACGAGGCTATTTTAGAAGGAATACGTGAGGAGAAAAGCAAGAACGAGCTGATGTCCGATTACCGCGAGGAGATGGAAACTATCAACAGCCTGGATGAGAAATCGCTTGATAACGCCGACTACTACCTTGATAAGGTTGAAGAATTTGCAAAGGAGCAGTGTTTAAAGGAGGCCATTCTCGAATCTGTCGATTTTATTAAAAGGAAACAGTTCTCTAAGGTTGCAGAATCTATTAAAGGAGCTCTTACGGTCTCAAGACACGTAGACCTTGGAGCTGATTATTTCGAAAGCATTTCAGGGCGATGGGATAAGGCGAAAGACAAAACCTTAGTTCCAAAATACCGAACCCCCTTTCCAGCCGTTAACTCCTCTCTAGAGGGAGGACTGTGTGGTAAAGAACTGGCTATGGTGGTTGCGCCTCCTGGTGTGGGTAAATCTCTGTTCTTAGCTAACCAAGCGGTGCAATCGTGTTACGATGGACACAACGTGCTTTACATCTCTCTAGAGATGTCTGAGGATAGAGTTGCTCAACGTTTAGACAGCATCTTCACTAGGATTAAACAAAAAGAACTTCCTAACCGCGTCGGAGATATCGAGTCCCGCATCAGTGAGATAGGTACTCAATGCAAATTAGGCAGACTCCGCATTAAGGAGTTCCCTACTAAACGAGCGAGTGTTACTCAAATTAGAGCGTTTATAAACCAACTACAAAGCCATGAAGACTTTCACCCTGATGTAGTTATTATAGACTACTTAGAGTTAATGTCTAGCGACAGTAATAGCCCTGAATACCAAAACCAAGAAAGGCAAGCACAAGAACTTAGAGGTCTTGCAATAGAACTTAACGCTTTAGTTTGGACCGCTACACAGACTAACAGAGAAGGTAAGAGAGTTAAGATTATTACTGATGCTGAGCTTGCTGATTCGTACGGAAAGACTAGAGTATGTGATTTGGTTTTTTCCGTAAACCAAACTGAAGAAGAGTTCGATGAAGGGTTAGCACGATTATTCATTATCAAATCCAGGAACGGAAAAGCTAGATTTATAATTCCTGCAAAAATAAACTACCAAACACTTGTACTTTCGGAGGATACTGCCAATGGTTAAAAAATTACCAAAACACCCCCTAACAATATACACTGGGATTAAAACCTTTACCATCGCACAAAAGTCCTTAGCTAAGGACAATCTTTATGGCTGTGTAGAGTTTCCCAAATCATTGTTGTCTATAGACCCTAACCAATGTATTGAAGATTATAAAAGTACTTTGTTACATGAAATCTGCCATATAGGTTATGAAATATTTGGTCTGAACGATGACGACGAGATGCCCACAATAGGTAACGAGTATCTAACAACCGTAACCTCCAACATGATTTTCCAGTTAGCTGGACTAAACCCTGAACTATTCCAATATATTTTTAACAATGAGTGATATCGAACAAACATATGAAACCTTAGTCGACGAGTACCTTAACATTACTAAGTCGTACCTCTCTATAGATGAGTCTTCAATGGACATGGCTATTAAAAGACACCCCTCTGTTTTTGCTTTCTTCTGCTCTGTTTTATCCTACGCCAAACTTACAATGGACAAGGTAAGTTCCGTAGTTGATATACAAGAGGCGAAACATACTGAACTTCGCCGAGCAGAGTTAGCCGCGGTAGGAACCAAGGCAACCCAAGGAGCTCTCACTAATTACACTCTGACAGTCCCAGAATTAATAACATTAAGGGATGAGTTATTAGAGGCACAGCATAAGTATAATTTGGCAAAAAACATCGTTAATTCTTTAGACCACCAAAAAGATATGTTAATACAAATGTCAGCAAATAAACGTGCAGAAGTGAGACTCCACGAACTATAATAAAAGGTAGGATATCTCCTACAACAACTAAAAACAACAATTAAACTAAAAAACTATGGTAAACTTAGATGCACTAAGAAAGAAATATGAAGAGGTTACAAAACAGAACTCCGGTACTGGTAATTCTGATTTCTTAAGCAAATTTCTTATAACTAAAGAGGGCACATCCCTCGTACGACTCCTACCTGCTAAAAATGAAGAAGATAACTTTTACGCAGAGACCGCTATCCATCGCATGGAGAATGACGGTCAATTTAAAAACTATCACTGCCCACGTGTAAAAGGCGATAAATGCCCTTTGTGTGATGTGTACTTTGCTCTTTGGAAAACTCCTAGTGAGGACAACCACAACCTTGCACGTAGTATTAAAGCACGTAAGCGTTACTACTTGAATGCAGTAGAACGAGAAGGTGGCACCGTTAAGATTTTATCTATTGGTATGAAATTGTTCGGACAGATTCTAGACACCTTTTTCGACGATGACTATGGAGACATCACAGACCTAAAAACAGGGTTTGATTTCAAAATCGTTAAAGATACGAATGGGGCATTCCCAAACTACGACAAGTCTGCACCTAAGCCACGCCCTTCTGAGGCTGGAACTGCTGCTGAGATTGCTACGTGGATGGATGAGTTGCACGACATTCAGAACCTTGTAAAGATTGCCGAATACGATGAACTTAAGCAATTGTCTATGATGGTTGAAGCTAAAGCTGAAGGTATGTCTATGGCTACCTCTAAACCAACTACTACTGATTCTAAGGGTGACGATGATTACCTTTCACATCTTAAAAATCTGTAATAAGTGAGCGAAGAAAAGAAAAAGCTTAAAATATTGGCGTGCCCTGCTAACAAAGGAGGGTGCGCTTATTATCGCGTAATTATGCCAATGGAGAAGCTTGCCGAGCTTTACCCTGATGACGTTGAAGTTAGGTTTAATTATGACCCTCTAGATGCAGAAGGCGCTAAGGATAGAGAAGGTAAATTACTTCCTCCCGAAGAATGCGAGGACATGAATTGGTGTGATATCGTATTTTTCCAAAATATTCATAACTACGGAGGACCTTACACAGTGGACATTTTAAGGCACGCTAAAGAGTTGAATAAGTTCACACATTATGATACTGATGACCTTTTAACTGATTTATATGAAGGGCATCGATTAATAGACGTGTATAAAGAACAGAAGTTAGACGAAATGACCAAGGTTATTTATGCTAATTCGGACATGGTTTCTGTAACGCAACGAAAGTTTGCTGAACGTATTCAAGAGTATGTGGGCAAAGCCTTAGTTATTATTAAGAATTCTATTGATTATACATTACCTTGTTGGAACGCTCCTAGAATGGAAGTGCCTAAACGCATGAATAAGCATACTCGTATTGGGTGGGCTGGAGGAATTCACCACGAAGAAGATGTTAAGGAGTTTCGTTCTGTAGCTATGGGCGTTAACAGTAAAGTAGGTTACCACAACGTAACATGGAACTTTTTTGGAAGGCCTCCTAAAGGCGGAGCAGATAAGGATGATTGGCAACAAGAGGTTTGGGATAACTACGAGAAGAGTTTGTCCTTCGGCGTTAAAGATAATAAAAATGTACTATTTCACGGAGCTATGGCATCAGACCAATACGGTTTAATGTTTCGCGGGTTAGACATCGCCATAGCCCCTCTACAGATGAATGCTTTTAACGACTCTAAGTCTGAAATTAAAGCTATGGAAGCTGGACGATTTGGAATACCTCTTGTAGCCTCCGATGTGGGGTGTTATGACGAGATTATTAAAAACGGAGAAACTGGGTATTTAATTCCCCCGGATAATCCTAGGTCTGAATGGGTTAAAGTTTTAACTAAGTTATGTAAAGACAAAGACCTTAGGAATCATTTAGGGAGTAACCTTAAAAAGATTACGGACGAGTATTATGACATTAATAAAGTTGTTGGAGGTAGAGTAGAACTTTACCGTCAAGTAATCGATATTAAAGAAAAAGCGACTGCTAACTCTAAGTACAAAGGACTACCAGGAAGTGAGTAATATAAGCGCACTTATAAAGACTATAGGTCGACCGACTTTACAGTATGCTATTGATAGCGCACTTAGAGAAGGTATTAAGCCTATTGTTGTTTCCGACGGACACCCTCTGTACGACCCAGAAACCCAACAGATGATTGTTAGTGGGGCATACTCCGCTACCGAATTAAAGAGGAATTGGGGTTGTTATGGGGCAGTAGCGGCAAACGCAGGGGTAGCTCTGTGTGATACTGATTGGTTGATGATTTTAGACGATGACGATGAATTAGCAGAGGGCGCTGGGGATTATATCCGTAAAAAAATGGCCGAGTACCCACGTGTTGATATATGGATTCCAGGTCTTAAGTTTAACACTGGAATGGTTTTGTGCGACGGCACCGACCAACGAGTTCGTCCAGGTAACGTTGCAGTTCCAATAGCAAGAGTAGAGTGCTTTACAGAAGCACCTTTCAAGACTAAGGTTCCAGAGGAGTATAAGGATTATGCTGATTTCTTTCAAATACAAGAGATGAATAATTTAGGGCATAAAGTAGCATGGCTTGGGAAAACCACTTACCTAGTTAGGCCTAACATGAATGGTACAAACGGAAGAGGGACATGATTACGTTAATCTGTTCCACTTATAACTCCAACGAATGGATTGATGGCTACTTAAAGTCTGTTAACAATCAAACTTGTCCATTTTTTAATATACATTTTATCGACGCTGGTTCCACTGATGGTTCTTGGTTGAAAATTAATAATTTTAAATTTAGAACTGGGATTTCGGTGAAGTATACTCTTGAAGAGGGTTGCTCGGTTTACGAGGCTTGGAACATAGGGTATCAAAAGGCTGAAACACCTTACTGTATGAATTTCAATACGGACGACCGTCTGTTTCCGACTGCCTTATCCACAATGTTGGCACACGCGAAAGAAAACCCCGACGTTGATGTATTATACTCTTCATGTTTTGTTGTTTCTGATGCTACTCACAAAGAAATTGTAGGTTACCATAACTGGCCTGAGTTTTCAAAAGACGCTCTGCTGGCTAACTGTATGATAGGACCTTTTCCTTTAGTAAAAACAAAATCCATTGAAGAGTTTAACCCTGAGTTTACTATTTCTGGGGACTATGAGATGTGGTTAAGGATGGAATCGAAAGGTCGCAAATTTAAAAAGATAGAAGAACCTATCGGAAAGTATTATAGTAACCCAAAGGGTATTAGTTCAAATGCAAAAACATTTAAAGAGCACGTAATACAAGACACCAAACTTAGAGAGATGTATAAATGAAAAAGAAATATAAAAGAATGAAGTACTCAATAGGTATTACAACCTACGAACACAGGTTCGAGAAATACTTAAAACCTTTAATTAGTAAGATTAAAGAGATGAGACCTGAAATAGAAATACTCGTCTCCGTTAATGGGGAAAACAATAAGCAATTCAATGAGGAATACAGAACTGAAGTTTTGTCGTTTCTCTCTGGTATGAAAAATACGTTTGTAACCACATACCCTACTTATAGGGGTTTGGGGAAGCTATGGAACAACCTACTTGCAAATTCAAGTAACCATCTCGTGTTATTACTAAATGATGATGTTACGATTACCGGCGACACTTTTTTTAAAGAGCTAGAGCTCTTACTTTCCAGAGGTGTTAGCTTTTTCAAAATAAATCAGTCATGGAGCCATGCTATGGTAGACCGTAGAGTTGTAGATGACATTGGTTGGTTTGATGAGAGATATTTAAGCATTGGGGAAGAAGATGGCGATTTTGAATGGAGGTACGGTCAGCGGTTTAATACGCCTTTATGCAACACGCTTGTATCTCACATAGTTAACCACGTCGACCATGATAATTGTTTGCTTGGTATGGAGAAAGTTAATGGGAAGTACTCAAAGTTTAATTTAGATTTTGCCTTCGGCACTAAGTATCGAGTAGACCCAAAAGGCAAGAACTACGGGATAATGAACAGGTCCGTTATATGTGATAGTCCAACACCTCCTCAACATACTGCGGAAAGATTCTACTGGGAACATAAGGAGGAACTAAAAATATGAGAAACAAAACATTAACAGAACTGTACCACTTAATTGGAGGTACTGATAAACACAGTAACACTGCTGTGCCTTGGCCTACGGATGATATTTCTCATACGTATGACGGGTTGTATGGTCCTTTATGGGCACACAAGAAGGAATCTGCGAGAAAGGTTTTAGAGATTGGAGTTTCTTGGCTTGGGTCTGGCGATTTAGAGGTGTTAGGGCATCACTTTCCCAACGCCGAAGTTCACGGAGTGGATATTGACCCTCTTGAAAGAGTATCTGAAGAACACCAAGCCCCCAACATTACCTTTCACCAAATGGATGGTTACAATGCCGAAAACTTAGATAAAACTTTTGGCGATACTAAATGGGATATAGTTCTTGATGATGGTCCTCACACTGTGGAATCTCAAGTTAAATGCCTAAATTACTTTCATGATAAGCTTGCTCCTCACGGTATGATGTTAATCGAAGATATCGCAGGAGGTATAAACGGAAGGCAAGTTCAAGAGCTGTACGACAGCTTTGAGGGGGATAAACATTTTCTAAGTTTTATTGATAGAACTAGAGGGTCTAAAGCGGACGACGTTATCGCGTTGTATATGCCATACTAGTTATTTTATGAGCACCCGAAAACCAGTAATTACACGGCACTACGAGAACTGTAGTTTTAGTGGGGGGTCATACCCGAACATTAAACTTCTTATTGAACCCGTTGATGAAAGATGGTTATCGCTTCCAAGTGAATCTCTTCCTAAAGTAAAGACTCCCGTATTTTATTTCGTCTATAATTTTGATAACTATTATCATTTTGTGTACGACACTCTTCCGTATCTAATAAGTTATAGTAAGTTAAAGGCTAAAATTCCCAACTTAAAACTTTTAGTAGGGTTTCCCCCTAAGCAAGATAAGTTCAACCCTTTTGTTTTAGAGTTTCTGGAGCTGTGCGGTATTACCGAGGCCGACTTTCAGTATATCTCGGATTCCGTTATCTATAAAGAGGTGTATGTTTCCGAATCCTACACTCATGGAGAGGATTCCAACTTACCCCCTAGAAAGGAAGTATATGAGTTCTTCGAAGGGTTAGCGTCAGGCATACCCTCGGATGAGTCTTTGCCTAAGAAGATATACATTTCCCGTCGTTCGCATTTGCATGGAAAGTATGACAATATTGGAACTAATTACACTACAAGAAGAAACCTAAAGAACGAAGATTTACTCGTAGCCACGTTAAAAGGTAAAGGGTATACAGAAGTCTTTACAGAACTAATGTCTACTAAAGAAAAGATTCAAATGTTTAAAGGTTGTACTCATGTGGTAGGGGCTATTGGAGGTGGGCTTTGTAACGTATTGTTCTCTAAGAAAAACACTAAACTCACCCCTATCGTCTCGCCTTTATTTTTAGAGGTTAACTTCAGATTCAGCCACTGTTTTGCTAACGTAGAGACCACATACTTTACTGACACTAAGCACACAGAAAGCGATGAGTTTAAAAAGTACATGAGAGTTAAAGCACCCAGATATAAAATAACTGGGGAAATTTCTAATGTGGACGACCATTCTGTTACTATAATATACGATGAGGCTGACGTAGCTGGGTGGAATGCCCAGACAGAATATAAAAGCCTTTCCCTGCCCCGTTACGAAGTTGAAATTATAGACCGTGGTCTAAACTCCGAATGGGTAATGAACTTAAATAACTTTATAAAAAATTATGCCTAAACCTTGCTTTATCATTGCTCACAAGTACTTTAGAGGGTACGAATCCTACCTAAAGTACTACATTGAAAACATTCAAAAACACTACCCTGATGCGTTAACTGTCGTAGTAGATAACAACTCTAAATATTCGGATGACGTATTCCGACCAGTTCGGGACAAAGATAATTTAATTTTATTAGAAAATGATATCGAATCTAAATTTGAGCTTGGTGCGTACCAAGTTGGTGTTCGTTATGTGCTTGAAAACAACTTACTAGACGAGTATGATTATTTTGTTATGACGCAAGACAATTTTGTCCTGAAGAACAAGTATGATTTCAACATTTTAAAAGACAGCAACCGTACTGCCACCCCTATTAATTCGTTTTACGCTGACGGGGAATGCGCAGCAGTAGTTAATCATGTTATGGGTAATCTTCAAATGAACGATAACTGGGACAAGGTAAACTTTTGTTGGTGTAGCAGTTTTATAGTAGCCAAAGAAAAGCTCAAGCAGTTGCAGTCTTACTTGGAGAAAATTGTTGTACGTCATAGGTGGGAGAGTGCCGCAGGTGAACGTTACTTAGCAAGACTTCTTTGGGAGTTAAATGACCGGGAAGATTGTGGTGACATCGACGGTAGTGCCGCCGACCTTGCTGTCAGACACTACGATACATGGACTGTAAACATCCACGATGACGCAACCTCTTACTTTGTTAAAAAGGTACAGCAGAAAACCGAAAACACAGTCGACAAAGAAGAATCTCAGCCTATCGTACACTTAGACATAGAAGAACTGAAAAATCAATATCGAAGTGAAGACTAACTATGATAGACACATGCTCGCGGTTTGTGGAGACTCAGGAAGTGGTAAATCAACCCTTTCTAAAGTTATCTCTGCTTACTTAGTAAACTCAACCGTAGTTGAATGTGATAGGTATCATAAGTGGGAGAGGGGGGATAGCAGTTGGAAAACTTTCACACATTTAAACCCTGAAGCCAACCATCTTTCACTTATGAACGGTGATGCGTTAATCTTAAAGTCCGGGCTTCCTGTTTTTCGAAGAGAGTACGACCACTCAACTGGTACGTTTACTGAAGACCAACTAATCAACCCTTCAAAGAATATTGTAATGTGTGGACTTCATACTTTTTATGATGTTGAAGATTTGTACAACCTGAAGATTTTCATGGAGACAGATAAAGAGTTAAAAACTCAGTGGAAGATTGCTAGGGATTCCAACAAAAGAGGGTACTCGACATCTGAAGTTAAAGAACAGATTAGAATTAGACAGACAGATTATAACAAGTTTTTAAAACCTAAAGCTAAGGATGCTGACCTTATTGTTAATTTTCGTAGTGATGTTGGCGCTGTGAATGCTGCGAAAGGTATTGGCCGGTCTTTACGGATTTTCGTAAGAGATACCTACGACATTAAAGGAATCCTTGCAAAGTTTAAAGAGGACGGAGCTGAAATATTAAACCCATTATCTAGCCGACCTGGGTTTTTTGAATTAAATGTTGAAACTTATAGACAGATTGACAAGAACTATTACTATGATTACATAATGGTCTGTATATTGGACCTACTCATACAATGCGTAAAAAACTAATATCTTTAGGAAAATCTCTATCCCCCTACGTAGTAGGTACGGAAGGAAACATATCAGCAAGAACCCCCGGTGGTTTTCTAATTAAAGCCAGTGGACACTCCATGAACGATTTGCAGGATAAATTAGTTATGTGTGACGTTGGTTACTGCGCTGATGACGAATGTGCGACATACCCTCTTGGCTCCTTGAAGCCAAGTATGGAGTCCGACTTCCACGCATGGATATACAACAACTCCGATACAAACATTATAGCACACACCCACCCTATTAATGCTTTAAAAATACTTTGCTCACCAGCAGAGGTGAGGTGGCGTTTCGCTGTTAAAAGGCTTTTCCCTGACCAAGTAGTTTTTAATGGGGCTGAATACTGTGTAGTTCCTTACGCAACTCCTGGAAAGGAATTAACGAAAGCTATTGCCCTTGCAACTCGTAAATATGAAGCGCAACATAAGAGCTTTCCTAAAGTATTCTTACTACAAAACCACGGTATAATCTGTTGTGCTAAGACTTGTAAAGAAGCACTTATCATGACGCAGATTTGTGAGAAGTCTGCGGAGATATTTTTAGGAGCCCAATCTCATAAGTTAATACCACTCTCTTTGAGTGACGTAGAGGCCTTACAGGTTAATAAAGATGAGAAATACCGAAAGGAGTTATTATGATTATATTTGTAGACATTGATGAAACTATTTGTTTTTATGATGAGGAGATTGCTTTAGATGGCAAGAAGGAATACAGTAAGGCTATTCCTAACCAAGAAAACATAGATAAAATAAACAAGCTGTACGATGAAGGAAACACAATAACATACTGGACAGCCCGTGGAAGCAGGAGTGGTATAGATTGGCTTAATTTTACATCAACTCAACTCCTCTCTTGGGGTTGTAAGTTTCACCATATTAGATGTGATAAGCCTTACTACGACCAATTCATTGAAGATAGAAGTCTTAGAATAGAAGAGCTATGATGGATAATGTACAACTTGTAATCCCTATGTCTGGAAAAGGACAAAGGTTTAAAAACGCTGGATATGCTGACCCCAAACCCTTAATTGAGGTTGACGGGGAGCCTATGGTTCATTGGGTGACAAAACTGTTTCCGGGCGTGAAAGACGTAATCTTTATTTGCAATATTGAACATCTAGAGGATACAGATATGCGCAACATTCTTATGGGTATATGCCCTACGGCGAAGATTGTGGAAGTGGATAGTCATGGTCGAGGTCCTGTTCATGCTGTAGCCAAAGCGTTCAATCGCATTTCTAACACTAAGGAAGTTATTGTTAGTTATTGTGATTACGGAACCTTATGGGATTTTGAGAAATTTATGGAGGATGTAAAAGGGTTCGATGGAGGTCTTGCTTGTTATAAAGGCTTTCACCCTCACATGCTTGGAACTACCAACTACGCGTTTTGTAAACACACTGATAATGTTTTAGAGGAGATAAAAGAAAAGGAACCGTTCACTGATAACAGGATGGAGGAGTACGCTTCGAACGGTACGTATTACTTTAATAACGGTAGTATGATGAAGAAGTATTTTCAAGAGGCTATAGATACAAACCTTAATGTTAACGGGGAGCACTACGTTAGTTTAGTGTATAACTTGTTAGTACGTGACGGTTTAAAAACCAAAATCTTTGAAATAGATAAAATGTTACAGTGGGGTATACCTTACGACCTAGAGGTTTACAAAATGTGGTCTTCTTATTTTAATAGACCGTGGTCCGCTAGAAGCGCTGAACATTTTAAACTGGTGTTACCTATGTCCGGCAAAGGAACTAGGTTCTCAGAGGAAGGGTATGAAGTTCCTAAACCTTTTATTGACGTTGACGGTTCGCCTATGGTATTTAACGCGGTAGATTGCCTTCCTAAACACAAGGAAGCTGTTTTTATTTGTTTAGAGGAGCACGATGCTGAAGACATTATTAAGGACAAATACCCAAGCGCAAAGGTCGTAAACATTGATGGTGTTACGGAAGGACAGGCAGTTACTTGTGAGATTGGCATACGGGAAGCTAACATTGACCCCGAAGAGCCTATACTTATATCCGCCTGCGATAATGGTGTTGCTTATGACAGTGCTAAGTTTAGCGAACTCATCAAAGACGAAAGTAATGATGTTATAGTATGGTCGTTTAGGAACAACCCAACAAGCCAATACAATCCCGACATGTACTCATGGTTGTCTGTAGACGAAGAGGATATCGTGAACTATGTGTCTTGTAAAAAGTTTAACCAGCTTGAACCAAAGACAACCCACGCTATTATAGGAACAATGTACTTTAGAAAAGCAAAGTATTTCTTAGATGGGTTGAAAACTAACATGGAAAACGACTACAGAACTAATGGAGAGTTCTATGTAGATGATGTATTAAACAGAAACATAGAGAGTGGGTTAAACGTTAAAGTGTTTGAAGTGGATAATTATATTTGCTGGGGCACCCCTAATGACTACAAAACATACAACTACTGGAGCGAGTTCTTTGGGTAATTTTGTTAACACTTATATTGGTAAGTCTACATTAAGGTATAACATTACGCCTGATATTCACACGTTAGAATATTACAAATACTGTACACGCCTCCTTGCTCAGTGTCTTGAGACATTCCCTCACCCTTTAAATGTAATTTTTGGAAGGGATGAAGAGTGTACGTATATGGATTTCAGGGACCCGAACCCAGTTCTAAGGGTAGACATTCAGCCTGAGCACACCTTAGTTAAAGAAGGGGGCCGCTCTGTTTCGAATGTTATAAAGGGGGGAGTTAAAACATTAGACGGACCGGATAACTACTTGGTAAGAATTCAGGACTTTGATTACTACAATACACTAGACCACGTGTTTGAGTATAGTATCCCTAACCTTGTAAATATGAAGTCCTCGCACAAAACTAAAGAGTATGCGTCTAAGTGTTCTTACATAGCCCCAGTTATATATGAAGATATTAACTTCGCAAGCCACAGAAGGTTTCAAACGTTTACTCTTTTTTCTGATAACCCTTGCCCGAGGCGCGCGGAATTTTCTAAAAGTGCTAAAGTTACAAACATTTCCGAATGTTACACAAAAGAAAAGTTACGTATAGCATATTTTAACAGTAAAATACTGGTAAACATACACCAAACCGACCACCACCACACTTTTGAGGAACTAAGAGTTCTTCCAGCTCTGTGTAACGGGGTCTTGATACTATCTGAAGACGTACCTTTAAAAGATTATATCCCTTATGCAGATTCAATCCTTTGGGCTCCTTATAGCACCTTGCAAGATAGCCTTATTGAAGTTGAACAAAACTTCAAGAAGTACCATGAGCAAATATTCACAGACGAACTTAGAAACAAATTACAGTCGTTGAATACTCAAAACATAGAAACAATAAATAATATATTATGGCAAAACAAGCAGACCGAATCAAACTAAGTATTCTTATCTTATCTATTCCGAGCCGTCTTAAAGTTTTACTACCTCTGGTAGAAAAATTGGAGAAGCAGATTGGAGATAGAGAGGATGTGGAAGTGCTGTCCCTTATGGATAACAAATCCTATAATGTCTCCGAGAAAAGAAATGAATTACTACGATTAGCTAGAGGTTCACACCTAACGTGGATTGACGACGATGATGACATTGCTGATACTTACGTATCCA
>Ga0209337_1000444_pt1 | contig 33266 bp, 34 predicted proteins | sample LinPmetageLP53_FD_184044 | JGI IMG/M metagenome (GOLD analysis project Ga0209337, IMG submission 184044) | Marine viral communities from the Pacific Ocean - LP-53 (SPAdes) (version 2) | ecosystem: Environmental > Aquatic > Marine > Oceanic | place: Pacific Ocean | collected 2010-02-08
TCCATATAGCTTATTAGTTTTTCAGTTGTTAATTTTTTCATATTTATATTATCCTTCTGTTATCGTATTTAGTTTGTAACTGCGATCTAGACGAGACTCGAACTCGTGACCTTCCGCGTGACAGGCGAATATTCTAACCAACTGAACTACTAGATCTAAAATGAGGCCGGGCAAGTAGGTAAGATACCTTTGCTAGCGCCGCGGTTACTTTGTGCCTTATTCCTTCGACTTCTGCAATATGTGCACTTCTCAGCCGTAATGTTACCTTTCGAGTAACCTGTGACTGTACTTCGTGACTGTAGCTCCTTCGCGAACCTTAAAGTTTGCACCCTACGCCCTGTCTCATATACTTGTTTTGTTCAGTGTCAAGCACACCGACCACTTCGGATTCATTTATTGTGCGGGCGGTAGGAGTCGAACCTACAATTTTAACCACCATTGGCGTCAGAGTACTAAGTTGTGTCTCGGCATATCTGCCTTGTTATCTCTTGTATCGTTACGCCTGCAAGGACCTATTGTTGTTTTCCGGATAAGTATGGCTCGACTAACTCGATCTTTGTTCTTCCATGCTTAGCGGTACGTTCCCACATTCATGCCATAAGCCTAGTTTTTCACTTGCACACCCGCGTGTTGTTAGCATAACATTGTACCATAACCCCTGCGTTGAGTCATCTTGGCTATCTTTGCAGCGTCACTGCTTGACATTATCTGAATAGAATTGCCAGTTTTATGATTTATCAGTGGAGCACAGCCGTATGATTCTACTGTTGAACAGCTTACACACACACTGAAACCAAGATTAACTCTGCCAGGTGGTATTATATTATTGCATTTACATTTCATATTGTTTCGTTTTGTATATATATTATCCAAAAGCAATCGTATTTAGTTTGTAAAACTATTTTCTTTTGTTAACATTATACTAGTTACTACCCTTTTGTCACTGTGTACCATCCACTCACAGTTAGTTAAGTTGTGACCGATATGGCTTAAAAACTCTTCTATTGACTGCTCGTCAGGGTTCCACTCGTTCTTACCGATAGTGTACATGTGTACTCTACCCGTTTCAAAATCTAGTACTGTTACGTACTTCATTACTTCTGTAGCTTGTCTACCTGTTCTATCTCTATTTGTCATAGGTTACTGCGTATATTTTAGCGCCTTTGACGCTGTTAATTAATTTCTTTTCTTTTATCTTTACCTCATTTACTAGGCTTTTGTCCATGTACTTCGGATTTTTACTGTTGAGCTTTCTCTTCTTCATAGTAGTTTTGTATTAGTTCTGTTAGTTCACACATGAGCATTTCATCTACTTGCTCTTTTGTGTAGTGTTCTTTGTATAAATTGTATACTAAATCCCACGGGTTAAGTGTTTCTCTCATTATTGTAGTTTGTATTTATGGCCATCTATTATTACTGTTACGTCATTTATAGTATTTCTGTACTCATTTGCTCTTTGCTCATGAAACTCTACGTTTTGCTTAGCAAGATCGAGTTTGTTTTGCAAGTTTTCAATTTCTTCAGAATTGTCAATATATACATACTTAGTATTAGTGTAATTTGCACGCTTTATAAAATCGTTCTTGATTACATACTTCATCATATACTCGAGTCTATCAATTTCTATTGGTATCATCTTGCATACTTTGCCTACATACTTTCTGTAGTCACCATTTGGTAGTTCAAAATAGCGAGGTTCATCGTCAACTCTTGTGTTGATTTGCCAATTACTATGACACTGGTTACCTTGATTTCTTACATAACCTGTAGTGAATGAAGCGTACTCGATGTTAGTATTACCTCTACCTTTCATTGGTAATCGCCATACTATTGTACCATTTTTGTGTTGTCTATCTGTGGTAACATCTTGTATACCAAGTAGTTGCATGTTTGACCATACTTTTTCGTATCTGCTATCGCCTTGATACTTCCATTTATTATTTTCTTTCATATTATTATTTAATCTAATCCGTCACTGTTGTTTGTTGTTATACCTGCTATTTTATCTAGCGCTATCATATCTTTTACTGCTCTTGCGTGAACTTGCCTTGCTTCTTCACGTGTATCTGCTTCACGACACCAGTTGATTGCATAGTCAAATGCTCTGTCAACACTTGGTTCGTACACTACATTTCTTGCGCCATTGTGATCGGTTAGCGATACTTTATAGAAGTTATCGTGTGAGTATTCTATTGTTATTTTATATTTATTGTGCGACATAAGTTAATCCTTTATAGTTAAACCATTCTGTTATTGCTTCTTTACTACGTAGTTGTACTATTGGTTCTTTGTCATGGAAACCGAAGTTGTTAGGTAGTTCGCATATATTATATGCTTTGTAAGTCGTGCCATTTAGTATAATGGACTTTCTTGAGTTGCTGTGAGTTAATTTCATATTATTATTTGTATATATTATCTGTTGCTATTCGTATTTAGTTTGTATTTAGTCAATCTCGTCACAATTCTGACACTCGATTGAGGCGTAACTCGGACACTGATACGTGCTACCACACGAGTTTAAAACCATTACTATTGCTATTGTTACAAACGCTATCCACCCTATGGCGCACACGTCTAGTAGTATTCTTGCTATTTTGTGCATAATTTACTTTTTAATTCTTTTTTGATTAGTTTAATTAAGAACGGAGTCATTTTCATCGCTCTTTTTTCTTTCTCTTGTTTATACTGCTTCCAGTGTTCTATTGCTTCGTACATTGTTATTATTTATTACGTTTATATTATCTTACTCGTGTCGTATTTAGTTTGTATTTAGTTTATAATTATACTAAATTCAGGAGTGTCTTTCATGAGTTTACGAGCAAAAGTCAACGCTTCATCAAACGTTTTCCAACTACTACTATACGTTGAGTAACCTGCTTTGTCATCTCTCACCTTCTTACATTCATAGTGATTATCACCTAGTTTATTTACTTTGATTACTCTTAACTCCGTCTTTGGAGTAGGATGTGGTAAGTTAAACCACAAGTGTTTTAATTCATTTCTATTCATATTAATTATTTTAGTAGTAGCTTGCGAATCGAACGCACCTCTGCACCATGACTACTTTGACTGTTCATATTTGATTATACGAGGGAACAGTGAACTAACTCGACTTTATATTACTACTCGCAGATTTCTCTAGCAACTAGTGGAACATTGTTAGAAGCAGTGTAACTTTTGTACTTTATAAAACAATTCATAGTTTCTAATTTATCTTTCATTACTTCATATACTTTGTCGTGTGAGTACTTTGCTACTTTACCATTTTTAAAGTTGACAGTGATGATTGCGTTTTTTCCGATTAGTGATTTTCTTATTACAAATCTTTTTGATTCTATTTTCATATTATATTTATTTATTTATTAGTTATTTATATTATCCAGTTGACTTCGTAACTACATTGTAAGAGTAGTATTATTATTTATATATTATTTTTAGTGTTGTAGTATTGCGCGAAGTGAGTGTGTGTGTAATTTCATTATTAGTTTGTTTACATATATATTATCCATTTGTAGTCGTAATAGATTTGTAAATAATTATATTAGTGTGCGTGACAAATTGTCAAATACTATGACAAAATGACATAGTAATATTGTATTGTAAAAAAATAGTAATATCTAAAAATTTTGAAATGAAATGATAAAATTGGAGGGGGGCTGGGTGAATAGAATTGACTTTTAGTTACAGGGTGGGTACGGTGGGGAGTAGGGGCTACACAATCCCCCAACATTTACAATAAAAAAACTAGGACATTAGGTAGTTATAGTATACTAGTAACAGGCTATTGTCCACTTTTTAAATAATCTATTTACTATGTAATTATAACTGTATGGCAAATAAGAGAAAAGGTAATTCACAGGGGTTAAGCCCACAGGCACTGCGAGATAAAAGAGCTAGGGATAAAGCAGCTGCAATGTCACCTAAGCGTAAGGCTCGTAAGGCGGAGAACCAGAGAATAGGCCAGAGATCAGATTCAGACTTACACCACAGCAAGTCAGGAGCAGTAAGAAGAACATCGATCTCTTACAACAGAGCAACTCACACTAGAGGTGAAGTTAGCTAAAGATATTTAAAAAGATAGGGAGACACCCTAAACCAAGTCAATAATAACCAAAAACAAATTAAACCAATGACTTATTTATATTACAACAGTACGACAACGTACAACCAGAAACCTAGTGAAGAACAAGTTAACCAGTGGAGACACCTCGCAGACAAAAGTAACTGGAGGATTACCCAACTACCTAATGGATTTTTCCAAACAGAATGCAAATACATCGATCAAGATAAATGGCAGGACGTTACAAGGCGTGAAACTATAGAAGGAGCAGAAAATGCAATAGACGGAAGTGTTGATCACTTCGGTAAGAAAGTTGAGGCATCGAAAGGTCCTAAAGTAGTTAAGACGTTTAAATAGTATCAATCAAATTAAATTTAATTAAATCATATGGAATACAATCAACCTAGCTTGTTGATCAAAGAGTTAAACTTTGGTGACAATGCTAAAAATAAAATTATTACAGGTGTAGACAAGTTGGCGAAAGCTGTTAAGTCTACTCTAGGAGCCTCAGGTAAATGCGTGATATACGAAGATGCAAGAGGCAACCCGGTCATCACAAAAGACGGTGTAACAGTAGCAGAATCTGTTGTCTTATATGACCCGGTTGAAAACCTAGGTGCTACCTTAATTAAGGAAGCTGCCAGAAACACAGTGAAAGAAGCAGGTGACGGTACTACAACAGCTACCGTCCTTGCTGAATCACTTATTAAAGAAGTAAACAAAGACATATATAAAGACTTATCTATAAGAACTATCAAAGAAGGTGTTAGTAGTGCTTTAGAGAAAGTAAACAAACACTTGCAGGATAAAGCTATAGAGGTAAAAGACGACATGCTAGAAGATGTTAGTAGTATTAGCTGTAATAATGACAGGGTTTTAGGTAAGATTATCTCTGAGGCTTATACTAAAGTTGGTAGAGATGGTGTTGTTTTAATGGAAGAGTCTGAAACAGAGAAAACATACGTAGATGTTGTTGACGGTGTACAGTTTGATTGCGGTATAACATCACCACATTTCATCACCGATACTGACAAACACCGCTGTGTGCTTGAAGAACCACTAGTTTTGATCGTAGGCAGTAAAATACCTAACGTACGTAAGATACAACCAATACTAGAGCACGTTATAAAGCACAAAAAAGAGTTACTTATTGTTGCAGAGGTTGAACAGCAGCTAAAATCAGCCCTTATGATGAACAAAGTAAAGGGTAATATCAAGGTAAACATTATAGATTTACCAGGCTTTGGTCCTACTAAGCAAGACACAGTGCAAGATTTAGCGTTTTTAACCGGAGCTACAGTTATTAATGAAGAACTTGGTGATGATATGGACCTTATCACTATTGATTGCCTTGGAAAAGCTGAAAAAGCGGTTACAGATGACAAAAACACGGTTATTACAACCCTTGATTTAGACATCGATCTTAATGAACGCATTGATAATGTTAAAAAAGCTATAAAAAACGAAAAAAACCCTTATTTGAAGAAAAAAATAGAGCAAAGACTAGCAATGCTATCAGGTTCTGTAGGTATTATAAGGGTTGGTGCTGATTCTAAGGTGGAATTAAAGGAAAAGAAAGATAGAGTGGAGGATGCTATCTATGCTACTAAAGCAGCGTTGAAAGAAGGTATTGTACCAGGTGGTGGTATTGCACTTTTAAACGCATCACAGGAAATAACAGCTAATGGCTGGGGTGAAGAAATACTATTAAACGCTATTAAAGCACCTTTCCACGTTATATTAGACAATGCTGGTATTGAAAGCCAAGATGAACCAATGCTTGGTCAAGGTATAGACGTAATAACCGGTGAGGTATGTGAGATGATAGCAAATGGTATTATAGATCCAGTCCTTGTTACTAAGTCAGCACTTAAAAATGCAGTGAGTGTTGTATCTACTATTATATCTGCAGATTGTATAATTTCAAATATAAGAGCAGATGAAAGCAATTAACTATTATTTAGTGGTAGAGAAGATTAAGACTGAGCAAAAGAAAATTGCTGGACTTATAATGACAGATGATACAGACCTGGACAATAGGTATATAAAGGCTAAAATTATATCTGCAGGTAATCTAGTGGAAGGTTTAAAGAACGAAGACACTGTTTTTTACGACAAACACGCAGGGCACGGAATAACGTATAATGATAAATTATACCACGTTATTACAAGTCGCGATGTTGTTTTAGTAGAATAACAAAAAAGCGTGTAACCTATACTATGAGACTAACTGCTCAAGATATAAGAGAAATGAATTTATTTAAGTACTACAGGCTCGTTAGAAAATGGGCCTGTAAGACTTATAATATATTAGATGCAGATCTAGAGCTTTTATTTTTTTTAGACTGTGAAGGAAGGTTTACTCGCAAAGATTTTATGGATGGTGTGTATACATATTCCTGGGATAAAGCAAGGTGGGATAGACTAAGGCAAGATGGTTGGATAGATACTTGGAGACATAGAAATCGTACTACTATAAAGTATAGCGTATTTAAAACATCATTTAAGTGTAGTCAACTAATAAGTAGGATATATAGGATCTTACTAGGTGAGGAGGACTTACCCACTTCAGAGAGAAGTGTATTTTATAATAATAAATCATATACAGATAAAGTTTATAACAAAGCTATAGACGATATGATTAAAGACAAAAACAGATAATATTATGCCAATGGTAAACGGAAAAAAATACGCTTATACTAAAAAGGGTAAAGCTGCAGCAGCAAAAGCTAAAGCTAAAATGAAGAAGAAAAAAACTAAAAAATAATGCCTTACAAAAAGAAAAAGTGTAAAAAAGGTTGTAGGTGTAAAAAATGTAAGAAATAATGATAAACAAAATATTATCAGCTGGTGCTGCAAACCTAGTTAAAAGTGTAGGTGGAGTTTTAGATAACCTAACCACTTCTACAGAGGAAAAACTAGAGGCAGAAAGAAAGATTAAAGATATGATAATGGGTTACGAGGCTGAGATGCAAAAGCAAGTGACTGAAAGATGGAAAGTAGACATGAACTCGGATTCATGGCTAAGTAAAAATATAAGACCACTGGTTCTAGTGTTTTTAGTTGTAGCAACAGTATTGTTGATATTTATCGATGCTGGTACTATAACTTTTAAAGTAGAAGACAAGTGGACAGATTTATTACAATTAGTATTAATAACTGTGATCGGTGCCTATTTTGGTGGTAGATCACTAGAAAAAGTAAAAAAATAATGGCAAAAAATTTCATAGAAGACATAGCCTTCGGTGCTCAAGGTAGTACTTATACAGCTTCAAGTTCAGCAGCTATAACGCCTCCAGCGAATAATGTTTATGTAGCAATATACGCGCTTACAGACACTACGTTTGATAACACAACTGGTTTAATAGCTGAATCAGCTACTGGATCAATAAACAGTGCAGGTATTGGTGCTGGTACAGGTGGTCAAAATGTTGATAGCGTTATATTCACGGCTGGTACAACTATTTACGGTCGTTGGACTTCAATAAACTTGGCATCTGGAAGTGTAATCGCTTACGTAGGTAACTAGTATGGGTTTAGGATTAGGGTTAGGTCTTGATAAACCAAAAGGTTTAATATATTTCCAGAATCAGTTTTCCATGGAGTTTGATGGATCAGATGATAAAATATTTACTGATGCAGATGCAGTAGCACAAAACAGTACATATTCTTTTTGGTGTAAGTCTAGTGAAACAGGAGAAAATAAGGGTGTGTTTGGTCACGGTGGAGATAATAAAGGTGCTTTTCATTTTAACTGGAGTGATAGTGGTATAACTAGACCATTATTATATTTAGGTAATAATTTTTATATACGATTTACAGATATACCTGCACAAGATGATAATAAGTGGCATCATTGGGTGGTTTATTTAGCTACAAATTTAGTAGATAGCAAGTTGTATTGTGATGGTGTTTTACAAGCAAAAACTGAAACAATTTCATCAGGTAGTTTAGAACCTTACACACAATCATTAACTATAGGTGCAGAGTCGGATTCACAAACAGCTAATTGTTTTTTAGGAAGTATGGATGAGTTCGCAGTATTCGACAGAGAGCTAACCCAAGCTGAGATTACTCGTATGTACAATACATACTATACAAATAACATAGTTAAAAACGGTAGCTTCGAAGAGATCGGCGATGAAGAAGTAACTAATGGAGATTTTAGTCAGATAGGTAGTGAACTTATTGTTAATGGCGACTTTGCTAGTGATACTTGGTGGCAAAAAAGTAGTGCAAATGTAAATATATCAAATGGTAAAGGTAATTTTACGGCAGGTACAACAGAGTATTTTTACAAAACTAATACTTTAGAAATAGGAAAAACATATAAACTTGTTTTTGAAATAACTGACTATACAACAGGTTATATAAGTGCTTTTGGAGGTAATTGGAGTGTAGCACAAAGTGCTGCAAGAACTTATGAAATATATTTTAAATGTGTTGATACGACTTTTGGTTTAGTAGGTAATACTTTTATAGGTAGCATAGACAACGTATCAGTAAAAGAGGTTGGGCAAGATTGGAGTTTTAATGGAGAATCAGAACTTACATCACAAGGTGCAAGGATATATTCAAGTGCAGGTGCTAATTCTTATATTCAACAATCAAGTGTTTTTACTATTAATAAACATTATAAATTTAATTATACTATAGTAAATTCAACACAAGGTAGTTTAAAACTAACAAGTGTTAATGGAGGAGATTTAACTATAAATTCTAATGTTGGACCACATACTGTATTTATAACTGCTAATAATGCTGCTTTATCTATATTAAGAAATAGTGGTGTAACAGATGTAACAATTACAAACATATCAATCAAAGAAGTAGGGCAGCATTGGACATTTGGTACAGGGTGGTCTACAGATAGTACTAAGGCAACATCAGATGGAACACAATCAGTTTCATATTTAAGACAAAATGGTATAGTAAACTTAACATCAACATATAAAGTACAATTTACAGTAAGTGGTTCTTCTTCAGGAACTTTAAATTTGCTTAAAGGTAATGCTTCTACTGCAATAAATGTTACAAGTGATAATACTTATACTTTTAACACAACTTGGGATGGTTCATCAGGAGATATAGTTTTTCAATCTTTAAATTTTGTAGGAAGTGTAGACAACATAGTAGTACAAGAACTAAAGCACCAAGCCACAAACTTATTAGTTAACTCTGGTGATTACCAAAGTGCAAATCCATTACTTACTTCTACTAAGAGTATGAACTTTGATGGTATAGATGATTATTTAGTTTCAGAATCTCCAACTATAGGTACGGAATTTACAGTATCAGCTTGGATAAATACAAGTGATGTCTCTGGTTCAGGTGGTTCTTATGCTGCATTTTTTGCAACAGGAGGATATAATGGTGGTGCTACTTTTAAAATTGGTATAAGGTCAGATAATGGTAAAATAGAAATATGGCAAGGTGGTTCTGCTAGAGGAACAGGAACAAGTAATGTGGCTGATGGAAAGTGGCATTTAATTAATTACACAAAAAATTCTACACAAGCAAAAATATATGTAGATGGTGTTTTAGAAAGAACAACTGCTTATACAACTACTTTAACTTTTCCTTATATTTATGTAGGTTTAGGTGGTAATAATTCCCCTATACCTGATAATGGTGGTTATTTTGCTGGTTTAGTTACAGAATTAGGTTTATACGATAGAACATTAACATCATTAGAAGTAGCATCACTATACAATCAAGGTATGCCTACTAATCTACTTGTAAATAGAAACAACTATCAGTCAGGTAACCCTACAGTATTTAATACTAAGCAAGTTGATTTTGATGGTATTGATGATTATCTTAATGTTGATACTTTAGCAGGTAAAATTATCACAAGTCAAGCACTTACTATTAGTGTTTGGTTTAAATCTAATTCAAATGCAACAGGTGCTGGAGAAAATATTTTGTTTTCTGCTCACACTACAGGTAATAGTAATGTATATAGGTTAGGTGTTTCCCCTTTAAATTCAGGTGGTATATTTTATGGTGCTGATTCTGTAGTATCAAACACAGTAGTGGGTTCTACAGTTTACAACGATAATAAATGGCATCAATTAATAGTTACAAAACCTACAGGGGCTTCTTTAACTACTTTTTACGTTGATGGTGCTTCAATAGGAACAATAGCATCAACTAATGCTCTTTGGGATAATGCTGTAAAATATTCTATAGGACAAGAATATGATGCTAGTCCTAGTGATTTTTTTACAGGTCAAATTAGTCAATTAGGAATATTTAATTCTACACTAACTGCTGATGAAGTATCTTCTTTATACAATCACGGATTACCTATTGACTTAAAGACAGATCAAGCAGCTTATACATCTTCATCTAACTTAGTAGGTTATTGGAGAATGGGTGATGGGACGTTAGATACTTATCCATTGATTGCAGACCAAACAAATGCTACACTTAGCGCAGAATATGTTGTTAATGGAGATTTTAGTAATGGCACTACAGGGTGGATTGCACCTGCACAAGATGGTGCATATCAACAATTAACTGCTGATGGTTTAAAAATGTATGCAGGTACTTCTCAAGGAGCTTCTAATTTATTATCATCAACGACTACTTTTAATTTGTCAGGAACAGAAGGAAAGGTTTACAAAGCAGATATAGTAAGTTCAGATTTTGTAGTGGGTTCTACTATGTATTTAAGATTAGATGGTGTGTATGATGCTAATAATATAATTAGTTTTCTGACAGGTACACAAACAGTTTATTTTACTGCTTATCGTGATTTTACATTTATTAGGTTTTTTGCAGGTAGTTTTGAGCAGGGCTTTACTTTGAAAAGCATATCAATAAAAGAAGTAGGTGGTAACCCTGCAATGATGTCTAATACTTTTGCTGCTACTGCTATTGAGAATGGTAGTCCTTATGCTAATTTAGTACAGAATGGTGATTTTAGCGAAGGAACAACTGATTGGACATCAGGTGCCGCTGTAACTTCTTTTACTGTAACAAATAGTATTGCAACTGTATTAGGTACTTCATCTTCTGCACAAAATAAAATAACACAATCTATACCTGTAACAACAGGTAATACTTATAAAATTTCAGGTAGTATACGTTCTAATGATGGTAAAGATTATAGAGTAAGAATATTAGATAGTGCTTATGTAGACATTAAAAATAATAATAATTCTAGTTTTGAAACTTTTGAATATGAAAGAGTTGCACAAAGTAGTTTTATAACTTTAATATTTGAAAGTTGGTATTCAGATGGTACTACTAATTTTTCAGTTGATTATGCGACATTAGAAGAAGTAAACACAGGATTACAAGGATATTGGAAAATGGGAGATGGTACTAATGATGAGTACCCTGTTATCTATGACCAAACTAATCCTACAATAGGTAGCGAGTTGGTAGTCAATGGTACTTTTCTTACAAATACAACTACAGGTTGGAATGATTGGGATAATTTAACAAACCCTAGTAATACATCACAACAAGATGGTTATGGTATTTTAGATGCTACAACAGGAACTTGTGATGCTAGACAACAACCTACAGTTACACCAGGTAAAACATATAAAATAGAAGCAACTATAAAAGAAGATGCAGGTGCAAATGCTAAATTATATATGTCTGATGGTGCTAATTATTCTTATGCTTTTGGTAACTTTCAAGCAACTACGACAGAAACTACTTTTGTTAAATATGTAGTTCCTACACAAACAGTAATAAGATTATATGCTTATAACTCAGGTAGCGCAAAAGCATACTTTAAAAACATATCAGTAAAAGAAATAGGTGGAAACCCTGCAACTATGATCGCTATGCCAGAGGGTAATATCACTAACCAATTTCCACTAACAAAAATTAGAAATTACTATAGAATGGGTGATGGTATATTAGATTCTAAATTCCTTAGTTACCCAGCTACAGCTGCACCGTTTATATTCCAAGACCAAACAAGTCCTAATCTTGCACATATACCTACTACTAATTTACTTTCAAATTCTAATGTTTTTGTTGCAAATTCAGCAACTTTAACTCCTAATTATGGAATAAGTCCTGATGGCACACAAAATAGCACTAGGGTAGAAACATCAGGAAATAATTCAGGAGTAAGAATAAGTATATCTAACAGTAGTAACAATGATTTTGCTTATAGTGTTTTTGTAAAAGGTGTTTCAGGGGAAACTGTTAATGTTAGAGTTGAAACAAGTCCTTATTCATTATTAATACAATATAATTTTACTTTTAATGGCGAATGGCAAAGAGTAGAAAATGTTTTAACTGCATCTAATACACATACTCAAAAGAATTTTTATGTAACTCACTTAGGAGGGTCAACTGCTACAGATTTTCAAGTATATGGTATTCAAATAGAAGAACAGTCACAAGCTACTCCTTACCTAAAGTCAGATGGTATAGCAGCAGTAAGAAAATCATCTACTACTAACTTAATTACTTATAGTGAAGATACAAGTCAAAGTCTTTGGACTGATAACCATATAACTTGGTCGCACAATTTATATCCAAGTCCTATAGGAACAAATAATGCAACAAAAATAACATCTACAAATAATGGTGCAAAAGTTGTTGTTAGTTTAAATTTAGAAAATTCTAAAACATACACAGTAAGTATGTATATTAAAAATATTAGTACTACTAGTGTTAAAATGCTTGTCTATCAAAACAATGATGCTGCAATACCATTAAACTCTAATTATCAAGATGAATTAAGCACAACAGAATGGGTTAGAGTTAAAAAAACTTTTACTACAACATCAAGTGCTGCAGGTAATACAGTTCAAATACAACCTGTTAGAGATTTAAATAGTGGTGGGGAAATGTATATATGGGGATTACAAGTAGAACAACAAACACAAGCAGAAACGTATGCACCAACAAAAGGTATACCTGTAACAATAGATTTATTTACAGAAAATAATTACGGTGCTACTCAAGGAGGTATAATACAAAAGGACGTACCTAGAAATTCATAAAATTAAAAATAAAAACAAATGATATATACAACACCACTTACAAGTTTATTAGAAGAGGTTGACGAAGAGGGAAACCCAGTAGTTGACTTCTCACAAATAGTAGAAAACTCTGCAGCAACTGTTAGACGCTCTTTAGATGGAAAAAAATTCATCGCTAAGTTTTACGGAGAAGCTCCATCGTTCTTAGAAGGTTTAGATCAGTATACTCACGAAGAGATATTGGCAATAGTAAGAGGATCAGACTGGACAGACAACTCTAAGATTTAGACTATCGAGTAAACGTGTAATAATACTATTAACAAACAATTAAATTAAATAAAATGGCAAAAAGTAAAATAGTGGATTTAAATCCAAAACCAGAAAAAATTACAACAGCACAGCTTGAGAAAGTTCAAAAAGTTGTTAGCGATATTAACAGGGCTCAAATGGAAGTTGGTAGGTTAGAAACTCAGAAGCATATGCTGCTTCACGATGTTACTCAACTGCAAGTATTACTAAAAGAAGTACAAGAAGAGTTAGAAAGAGAATATGGAACTGTAGATATTAGTATTGAAGATGGATCTATAAAATACCCAGACAATGAGCAAGCTGATAAGAAAGATTAGTATCGGTAAGGATTATAAGAATGACGCTATGCACTATGCCGTAGGGCAAGAAGTGTATGGTGGTCATACTATCTGTGATATAATAGAGGTAGAAGATAAATACAGCGTGTACATTAAAAAGGGTAATGATGTTTTACCTTGGAAAGACTTTAATAAAAACATGGCTGTATCAGTCGAGTATAATTTACAGTATTAATGAAAAGTGTTTATGATTTCGTAGTTTCACCTATAAAATCAAGATACAACAACACAAAAAAAATAGGTGATAAAGAACTAGTAGTTAATACTGAAATATTCAACCACCAGTTTGTAAGCAGAGAAGCTATTGTAAAGTCTATACCATTAATAGGTGAGACAAACATAAAGGTTGGTGATAAAGTTATACTACACCACAATGTGTTTAGAAGATGGCACAACATGCGTGGTGAAGAAAAAAATAGTAGAAGTTTTTTCGATGAAGAAACTTACTTCATATCTGAGGAGCAAATATTTTTATATAAATCAGTAGACACTGATTGGAGAGCTTCAAAAGGATATTGCTTTGTAAAACCAATAGTTTCTAAAAATAATTTAGACACTAATATTGAAGAGCCTTTGATAGGTGTTTTAAAATACCTAGATGATGGTTTAGAAACAACTGGTTTGCAGAAAGACGATTTAGTAGGCTTTAGCCCAGATGATGAATATGAATTCGTTATAGATGGTCAAAGACTATACAGGGTTATGACACAATTTATTACAATTAAATATGAATATCAAGGAAACGAAGAAGAATATAATCCAAGCTGGGCACAAGGCAGTTGAAGAGCTGATTAAAGTTGCTAAAGAGGCTATTGTAGATTCTGATGATGATATATCTGCTGACAGATTAAAAAATGCTGCAGCTACTAAAAAACTAGCTATATTTGATGCGTTTGAAATATTGAATAGAATACAAGAGGAAGAGAACATATTAGAAGGTAAAGAAACTAAAACCGAGGTTAAAGTATTTAAAGGTTTTGCAGAAGGCAGGTCTAAGTAATGTACCAGCAGAATTTACTACAAATAGTAGAACCTATAAAAAAAACGACTATAAGTCGTCTTAACAAAGGTAAAAAGTGGAAGTATGGTTATAACAAAGAACACGACCTTGTAGTTATATCTAAAACTGGTGAGATAGGTGAGATATACGAGATACAAAACTTTCAAATAGCATTACCAAAAGCTAAAAACGTTTACAGTAATAAAAAGAAAAAGTGGGAGCAGTTTGAATATCCTAAAGAATTAAGTAGACTTAAAAGTATATTTGATTGGAGAGCTTACGCTGAAGAAAAAAAGTCTGACTGGTTTGATTACATAGACGAAGAGTTTAAACGTAGAGAGCAAGGTTTTTGGTTTGACAACAAAGGTAAAGCAACATATATAACAGGTACACATTATATGTATTTGCAATGGAGTAAGATTGATGTGGGCGCACCTGATTTTAGAGAAGCTAATAGATTATTCTATATATTTTGGGAAGCTTGCAAAGCAGATAAAAGATGTTATGGTATGTGCTACCTTAAAAACAGACGATCTGGTTTTTCTTTTATGTCATCAGCAGAAACAGTTAACCAAGCTACAATATCAAGTGATGCAAGGTTTGGTATATTATCTAAAACAGGTGGTGATGCAAAGAAAATGTTTACTGACAAAGTTGTACCTATATCGATTAATTATCCTTTCTTTTTTAGTCCTATTCAAGACGGTATGGATAGGCCAAAATCCGAGCTTGCATATAGAGTTCCAGCTTCTAAGTTCACTAGAAAGAAGATTACAACAAACGAAAAGCTAGAGGATTTAGAAGGATTAGATACAACTATAGACTGGAAAAATACAGGTGATAATAGTTATGATGGTGAAAAACTAAAGCTTTTAGTACACGATGAAAGTGGTAAATGGGAAAGACCCGATAATATATTAAATAATTGGCGAGTTACAAAAACATGTTTACGATTAGGTAGTAGAATTATAGGTAAATGTATGATGGGCTCAACATCAAACTCTTTAGATAAAGGTGGGGAAAACTTTAAAAAACTATACAACGCATCAAACGTTACTAAGCGAAACAGAAATGGACAGACAGCGTCTGGTTTATATTCTCTTTTTATCCCAATGGAGTGGAACTACGAAGGATTTATTGACGAGCACGGAAGCCCAGTCTTCAATACTCCGGACCATGATGTCTTTGACCCACAAGGAGAGTTAATAGATGTAGGTGTTATAGACAATTGGCAAAATGAAGCTGACGGTTTAAAAGGTGATCAAGACGCATTAAACGAATTTTACAGGCAATTCCCAAGAACTACTGAGCATGCTTTTAGAGATGAGACTAAAAATAGTATATTTAACTTAGTCAAACTATACGAGCAAATAGATTACAACGAAGAGTTATCATCAACACTGCCTTTAACAAGGGGTAATTTCCAATGGGTTAATGGTGTTAAAGATTCAACAGTAATATTCTACCCAGATAATAAAGGTAGGTTTAAATTAAGCTGGACACCACCATCACAGCTACAAAACAACGTTATAATAAAAAACGGTGTTAAACATCCAGGCAATGAACATATGGGTGCTTTTGGTTGTGATAGCTACGATATATCAGGAACAGTAGATGGTAAAGGATCAAAAGGCGCATTACACGGCTTGACAAGGTTTTCAATGGAAGATGCACCTGCTAATAGCTTTTTCTTAGAGTATTTAGCAAGACCTCAGACCGCAGAAATATTCTTTGAAGACGTTTTAATGGCATTAGTGTTTTACGGAATGCCTTTACTTGCAGAGAACAATAAACCTCGTCTATTGTATTATTTACGAAGACGTGGTTACAGAGGTTTTAGTATGAACAGACCTGATAAAGTTTGGAATAAATTATCTACAGCGGAAAAAGAAGTTGGTGGAATACCTAACTCAAGTGAAGATATAAAACAAGCTCATGCAGCTGCAATTGAAATGTACATACAAGATCACGTTGGTATGAAAAAAGATGGATCGTTTGGTGACTGCTATTTTAATGACTTGCTAAACGACTGGGCTAAGTTTGACATAAATAAAAGAACAAAGTTTGATGCATCTATAAGTTCTGGACTTGCTATCATGGCTAACAACAGGCATTTGTATGCACCAAACGTAAAAATAGAAAAACAAAAATTAAACATAAGTATTGCTAGGTATAAAAACACAGGTAGTACATCTAAATTAATAAAATAAACATGGCTGAATCAGTTATAAGAAGTTATTTCCCTAGTCAAGTAGTTAGTGACGATGAAAAAAGAAGTTTTGAGTATGGACTCAAAGTTGCTAAGGCTATTGAAAACGAATGGTTCGTTTATGATAGAGGTACTAATAAGTTTGACTCGTTAAGAAATGATTTTCATAGATTAAGATTATACGCTAGAGGAGAGCAATCAATACAAAAATATAAAGATGAGTTATCTATAAACGGTGATTTATCTTATTTAAATTTAGACTGGAAACCAGTACCTATTATATCTAAGTTTGTAGATATTGTTGTAAATGGTATTGCAGAAAGAACATACGATATAAAAGCTTATTCACAAGATCCATACGGTATTAGTAAACGTACTAAGTATATGGATTCAATTCTTGCTGATATGAGAGCTAAAGAATTAAATGATTTTGCTGCAGAAGCTTTTGGTGTTGATTTATACGATAATAAAAAAGAAACTTTACCAGATACAGAAGAAGAATTACAATTACATATGCAGCTTAATTACAAGCAAGCTGTAGAAATGGCAGAAGAGCAAGCGTTAAATGTTTTACTAGAAGGTAATAAGTATGAGTTAACTAAGAAAAGGTTTTACTACGATTTAACAGTTTTAGGTATTGGTGCTGTAAAAACAAACTTCAATACATCAGAAGGTGTTACTGTAAAATATGTTGACCCAGCAAACCTTGTATATTCTTATACTGAATCACCTTACTTTGAAGATATATACTATGTTGGTGAAGTTAAATCAATACCTGTTAATGAGCTTGTTAAGCAGTTTCCAAACATGACTAATGCAGAGCTTGAAGATATAGTTAAAAACCCTGCGTACAACAACTCTAACTACGATGGTAACTTTGCAAACAGAGGTGGTATAGACCCTAACAAAGTTCAAGTTTTATATTTTAATTATAAAACATATATGAACGAAGTTTACAAAGTAAAAACTACTGGTAGTGGAGCTTCTAAAGCAATACCTAAAACAGATAAGTTTAATCCAGTTATAGATGAATCAACTAACTTTGATAAACTATCAAGATCAGTTGAAGTACTATATGAAGGGGCTGTAATTTTAGGTACAGATAAATTACTTAAATGGGAGCTTGCTAAAAATATGGTTAGACCTAAGAGTGACTATACTAAAGTTAAAATGAACTATAGCATCGTAGCGCCTAGATCTTACAAAGGTAGAATAGAATCACTTGTAAGGCGTATTACTGGTTTTGCTGATATGATACAGCTTACACATTTAAAACTACAACAGGTGATGTCTAGAATGGTTCCAGATGGAATATACCTAGATGCAGATGGACTTGCTGAAATAGATTTAGGTAATGGTACGAATTATAATCCTCAAGAAGCTTTAAACATGTTCTTCCAAACAGGTTCGATTATTGGTAGATCATTCACTTCTGATGGTGATATGAACCCAGGCAAAGTACCGATACAAGAAATAACAAGTGGTAGTGGTGGTAATAAAATGCAAGCATTAATTGGTAATTACAATTACTACTTACAAATGATAAGAGATGTAACTGGGCTTAATGAAGCTAGAGATGGTAGTGTACCAGATAAAAACGCTTTAGTAGGTGTGCAGAAATTAGCCGCGGCAAATAGTAATACAGCTACAAGACACATACTACAAGCAGGGTTACAATTAACACAAGAAGTTGCAGAGTCATTATCATTAAGAATATCTGATATTATAGAATACTCACCAACTAAAAATGCTTTTATACAAGCTATAGGTACTCATAACGTAGCTACACTTGAGGAAATGAAAGATTTACATCTATATGACTTTGGTATATTTATAGAGTTAACTCCTGATGAAGAAGAGAAAGCAATGCTTGAGAATAATATTCAAGTAGCTTTAGCACAGCAAAGTATAAACTTAGAAGATGCTATTGATCTTAGAGAGATTAAGAATATCAAACTAGCTAATCAACTGTTAAAAATACGTAGGGTTAAAAAGCAAGCGCAAGACCAGTTGATGCAACAACAAAATATTCAAGCACAGGCACAGGCAAATATGCAAACGCAGCAAGCGTCTGCACAATTAGAAGTTCAAAAAGAACAAGCTAAAACGCAGAGCGAAGCACAGCTTGAGCAAATGAAAGCACAACTTGAAGCTCAGAAGCAAGCACAAGAAGTTGAATACAAAAAACAACTTATGCAATTAGAGTTTCAAATGAATATGCAGCTTAAATCTATAGAGGTACAAGCTGTAAAAGGTAAAGACGAAATGAAGGAAGATCGTAAAGATGAAAGAACAAGAATACAAGCATCACAACAAAGTGAGCTTATAGATCAAAGAAAAGGTGCAAAACCACCTAAAAACTTTGAGTCCGCAGGTAATGATATATTAGGTAGCGGATTTGATTTAGGTAGTTTCGACCCTAGATAACAATTATTAATTATTATTATATTATATTATGGAAGAAAATGTAGAAAACGTAACGGATGACGTTACAAAGTTAGACATGTCTCAAGCTGTGGAACAACCAGTTGATGATAGTGTTACAAAGTTAGATTTAAATAAACCAGAAAAACCAGTAGAAGATGAAGTTAAAAAAGATAACCCTGACAACGAGGGAGTGGTTGGAGTCGATGAAAATGCCGATGCCACAGAAAAACAAGAAGAAGTACAACCGGAAACTGAAACACAAGAAACTCCAGTATTAGAAGAAATTACTGAAGAAGAAGTTCAAGAGCAAACAGAAGAATTAACTGAACAAGTTGAAGAAGCTGTAGCCGAAGCTCAAGAAACTGGAAAAGCTTTACCTGAAAATGTTCAAAAGTTAATGGACTTTATGGACGAAACCGGTGGTACACTAGAAGATTACGTTCGCCTTAACCAAGATTACTCTAGTTATGACGATATGACAGTGCTAAGAGAGTACTATAAACAAACTAAATCTCATTTATCATCTGATGAAATAGAATTTTTAATTGAAGATTCATTCTCGTATGACGAGGAAGTAGATGAAGAAAGAGATATTAAAAAGAAAAAAATAGCGTTAAAAGAGCAAGTTGCCAACGCTAAAAGCCACTTAGACGGGCAAAAGTCTAAATACTATGAAGAGATCAAAGCTGGTTCTAGGTTAACGCCTGAAGCTAAAAAAGCTATGGATTTCTTTAATAGATACAACAAGGAGTCGGAAGAAACTCAAAAAATAGCGGATAAACAAACAAAAAATTTTTTAAATAAAACTAATCAAGTTTTTAACGATAAATTCAAAGGTTTTGAATACAACGTCGGGGATAAAAGATATAGGTTTAATGTGAACAATGCTAATGAGGTTAAGACCACCCAAAGTGATATTAATAATTTTGTCAAGAAGTTCTTGAATGAAAATAATGAAATGTCAGATGCTAAGGGTTATCATAAATCTCTTTATACTGCAATGAACGCTGATGCTGTTGCTAATCACTTTTACGAACAAGGTAAGGCTGATGCTTTAAAAGAAAGTGTTGCTAAATCTAAAAACGTAAGTATGGACCCAAGACAATCATTTAGTAATGAAAATACTAGTGGTGGTACTAAGTTCAGAGCGCTTAGCGATGATTCTCCTAACTTTAAGTTTAAAATTAAAAACAAATAACTAATAAATTTAAAAATTAAAAAATAAAAAATTATGGCAGTAGGAACATTAGCGCCGTTATTGGCGAGTAGCTTACCAGCTACTCCATCGGCAACAAAACAAACCGTCTCAGACGCTTACGTAGATTTACGTACTTCTGGATGGGCACAACAATATTTACCAGAATTAATGGAGGCGGAAGCTGAAGTTTTTGGTAATAGAACAATTTCAGGTTTTTTAGCTCAAGTAGGAGCTGAAGAAGCTATGGCAGCTGACCAAGTGGTTTGGTCTGAGCAAGGTCGTTTACATGTATCAGCATCGGGAACATTTGCAAATCAAGCTGGATTGCAAGCAGATACAGTTGTAGTACCAGCTGGACATGGTGTTAGAGTTAATGACACTGTAGTTTTACACCAGGACGGTGTTGGAACTTTAAAATGTTTAGTAACAGAAGTTGGAGCTACTACGTACAAAGCTTTTCCATATACACAAGCTACTATGGACGCTGCTGGAACACAATTTGTACACACTAAAGCAGTAACTGGTTTTGTATTTGGTTCTGAGCACAAAAAAGGAACTGGACTTCCAACAGTTACTGGAGGAACAGCTACAATCGCTGGTCTTGAACCTCAGTTCGCTTCTTTAACTAACAAACCAACTATTATAAAAGACCTATACGAAGTTTCAGGATCTGATGCTTCAGCTATTGGTTGGATTGAGGTTTCTGGTGAAGAAGGACAAAATGGTTACATGTGGTACTTAAAAGCAAACGGAGATACAATGGCTAGATTTACAGATTACTGTGAAATGACTTGTATTGAAGGTGAGCTAAACGTTAATGCTGCGAACGTCGCTGGCCCTGGTGTTAACTTAGGTGCTTTATCTGGTACTCAAGGTTTATTCTCGGCTATCGAAGCTAGAGGTAATGTTATAACTGGTGGTTACACTAGTGGTGCAGACGCTTTGGGATCTATGGATGTAATGCTAAAGAGATTTGATTCTCAAGGTGCTATTGAAGAAAACATAATGTTCTTAAACAGAGATCACTCTCTAGCTATTGACGACATGTTAGCTTCTCTAAATGGATCTGCTCAAGGTATTGGAGTTGGAGCTGGGTCTACTAGCACTATACAAGGTACTTCTTACGGTTTATTTGACAACTCAGCTGATATGGCTTTAAACCTAGGTTTCACTGGATTTAGAAGAGGTACTTATGACTTTTACAAGTCTGACTGGAAATATCTAAACGATGCTACTCTTAGAGGTGCATTTGTAAATGATATTAGAGGTGTTGTAGTGCCAGCAGGTACTTCTAATGTTTATGACCAAATAATGGGTAAAAACATGAAAAGACCATTCTTACACGTTAGATACAGAGCTTCACAAACTGAAAGCAGAAAAATGAAAACTTGGATCACTGGATCTGTTGGAGCTGCGACTTCACAGTTAGATGCAATGGAAGTTAACTATTTATCTGAAAGATGTTTAGTAACTCAAGGTGCTAACAACTTCTTCTTAATGAAGTAAGCATTTATTACTTAAGGGATCGAGGCTTCGGCCTCGACCCTTTATTTTATTAACTTATATTATATTATATTATGGCAAAAAAAGAAAAAATTAAAGATGTGGTTGTTAAAACACCACCGGTTATGGAAACTCCAAAACCAAAAATTAAAGTTGAGCCTAAAAAGCCAACTTGGGAAATAAAAGAAAGAAAGTATATACTAAAGGGAAGCTCTCCTTTGTGTCACATACTAAGAGGTAGTAATATATACTGGTTTGACGAGGAAAAAGGTTATGAAAGAGAACTTAGAGTAACTGAAAACCAAAAAACACCTTTTGTAGATGAATTTAAAGGTCAAGTTAAACTTTCTCATATAATGTTTATGGACGGTATTTTAATTGTGCCAAAAGAAAAACAAACATTACAAAAACTTTTATCTTTATACCACCCAGACAGAGACAAAGTTTATTTTGAATACAACGCAGTTCAAGATGCTACTGACGAGGTAGAGATTTTAGAATTAGAAATCGAAGCATTAATGGCAGCTAAAACTATAGATATAGATATGGCTGAAGCAATCATGCGTGTAGAATTAGGTTCTAAGGTTACAGAGATGAGCTCTAAGGAACTTAAAAGAGATTTACTATTATATGCCAAGAAAAACCCAGAGGTATTTTTAGAACTTCTTAATGACGACAATGTTGTACTTAGAAACTTTGGTATTAGAGCAACAGAAATGGGGTTATTAGTATTATCAAGTGATCAAAGAACATTTAGCTGGGGGTCTAATAACAGAAAACTAATGAACGTTCCATTTGATGAACATCCATATTCAGCTTTAGCCTCTTGGTTTAAAACTGATGAAGGTATGGACATTTACAAAACTATTGAAAAACAATTGAAGTAAAAACCTTTGTAGAAGCAGTCGCTCTACGGAGCGATTGCAAACTACAAATTAAAAAGAAATTATGGCAGTAAGTATAGATACAGTATATCAAAGAGTTTTATCGGTTGCTAACAAAGAGCAAAGGGGTTATGTAACTCCTCAGGAATTTAACTTATTTGCTAACCAAGCTCAGATGGATGTATTTGAGCAATATTTTTATGACTTAAACCAATTTAGTAGACTTAAGGGTAACAACAACGAGTATGCTGATATGGTAACTATATTAGAAGAAAAAATAAATATATTTAAAAAATTAAACCAACCCGTTACAATTATAAACCAGTTTGGTGATGGAACTTTACCTTCTAATATTTATAGGTTAGGTACTTTATCAAGACTAGCGTTAACCAACGTAGAAGGATCTGTTCAAGCTATAATAGAACTTGTTACAGAAGACGATATTATAAGATTTAACAGAAGCCCTTTGGCAAAGCCAACTATAAAAAGGCCTATTTACACAAGAACATCTAGCACTGGTGTTAAAATAAGACCTAGTAGTACAGACCCTTCTAAATCAGCTGCTCCATACTTTGTGGTTGGAGGATTTGCTATTACTAGTGGATCTCCCAATATTGTTGTTGACTCTAGTTTTTCAAATGCTATTTACTACAATTTTATAGAAGTAGGCCAAGAAGTAATACAAAGCAACATACCTGTTAACACCTTTGTTGGATCAATAACTACAAATGGAAACGCCGTTACAATAGGACTTGTAAATAGTAGTGGTAGTGCTGTTAACGCAAGTAGTAGCGGGGGTCAAGTACAAGTTACATTTGCTTCTGACGACGTTAAATGTAATTACGTACAAAAACCTACTAGCGTTTCTTGGAACTACACAGAGATAAATGGCGTTGCAATGTATAACTCTGCAAACTCAGTGGATTTTGAATTACATGCTTCTGAGGAAACAGAGTTAGTTTTTAAAATATTACAGTTAGCTGGTATAGCTATGGAAAGTATGGACTTGTACCAAGTTGCTGCGCAGGAAGAGGTAAGAAATATTCAACAAGAAAAAATATAATAAATGGGATTATTAAATCAAACTCAAAAAAACTACTATAGCACAGCATCGCCAGATGTTTTTGGTGAATATCAATTTACATCTTTAGAAAATATTATTGATCAATTTATAATAGCTTATGTTGGTGAGCAAAAAATAATATCTAAAATTTCTAGAACTGATGTTGCTTTTCATGCTCAAAGAGCTTTGCAAGAACTAAGTTTTGATACTTTTAAATCAACTAAATCTCAAGAAATTGTAATACCACCATCGCTAACAATGGTTTTACCTCAAGACTATGTCAACTATGTAAAGATAACATATACTGATAACGCAGGTATAGAACACATCGTGTACCCAGTTTCTAAAACATCTAATCCTTTTAAAATAGTTCAAGATGCTAATGGTGTTTACCAATTCACTGGAGATAATCTAGAGACTTCAGATGACTCTAGAACTTGGGATAAATACAAAACACATACAAATAACGAAACTAACAATAGCAGCGACCAATATGACGATGGTTTATATGATTTAAATGTTGGTCAAAGATATGGTCTTGACCCACAGTACGCACAGACTAATGGTTCTTTTTATATAGACGAGTTAAAAGGTAAGATACACTTTAGCTCTAGTTTCTCTGGAGTAACTGTAACTTTAAAATACATAAGTGATAGCTTAGGCACGGATGATGAAATGCAAGTACATAAATTTGCTGAAGAAGCTATGTATAAATCTATAGCTTATGCTATTTTATCTACAAGTGCTAATGTACAAGAATATATAGTTAGAAGATTTAAAAAAGAAAGGTTTGCAGCAATAAGAACTGCCAAGCTAAGACTTTCAAATATAAAATTAGAAGAGATAAGCCAAATACTAAGGGGTAAATCCAAACAAATAAAACACTAGTATATGCCGGAAATTAAGAATACTTTTACGTCAGGGAAAATGAACAAAGACCTTGACGAGAGATTAGTGCCTAATGGTCAGTATAGAGATGCAATGAACGTAGAAGTTGCATCATCTGATAGTGATACTGTAGGCGCTTTAACTAATTCTAAAGGTAATGTAGCGATGAATAGTACTGGTATTGTTGGTGCTACTTGTGTAGGTTCTATAGTAGATACTGAGAACGATAGAATTATATGGTTTATATGTGGTGATACTACAAATGCTATTGTAGAGTACAGCTTAATATCTAGCGATATATCACCTATACTTGTAGACACTACAAAAACTTTATTAGGTTTTAGGAAGAAAGTTTATATAACTGGTATAAATATACTTAACGGTACTTTATTTTGGACAGACAATGTTGGACAGCCTAAAAAAATAGATATAGATACCATGAAGAGTGGTTTAGTTTCTATAATAGAAGGTGTAACTACAGGCACAAACACTTCAATATCACTTAGCTCAACGTCTGTATGGGGAAGTAATCTTGGTGATACTTTTTCAGTACCACCAACAACTACAGTAGGATTAACACCTAGCGATCTTAAGGTTGTTGTAGATGGCGTTGAAGACACGAGTTTTACTTTAGGAGCTACTAGCATAACACTGTCTAGCGCACCATCTACTGGGGATGATATTTCAGTTGAATTAGTTTCTACGCGAGCTATATTTACACAAAGAACATTTTATATTGTAAATGGTTACAATAGGGAGTACCCTAGAAAAAAAAATATTTTTGTTGCAAGGCGCTTTCCTTTAACAGCACCTGATATGCAACTTTCTAGCTCTGCTAGAAGTGGCAACACTACAAATGCGTCTGCCTATACACCGTCTACATTTACAGATGGAAATGAGCATTGGTGGCTTTACATAGACGCCAACAGTATAACAAAAAAGAAACCTCCAGGAGTTAATAGCGAAGGCCCTTTTTACCAAAACCAAGATACAAACCCGCCATCAAATATATTATTAGATATTAATGGTGACTCTGTTGTGGTGGGTAGAATAGAATTCGGCAACAGTGATTTTAAAGAAGATGATATAGTTGTTTTGACAGCGCCTAATAACTCAAATGTTTTAGCGGATCAATTTACAGATCCTTTAAAAATAAGGTTATTACTTGGCGAAGAAGACAATACTGTATCGCAAAAATTTGATATTACTATACTAAGCATAAGCGACAGTTTGTTAGACCAAGAATCATTTAATAAAAACGGTGGTGGTAAAATTAGGTGGAGCGTAGATCTTGAGCAAGCCGAAGGTATTTATCAAAACGTTTTTCCAAGATTTGCATATAGATGGAAGTATGCAGATGGTGCTTATTCAGCAATGTCTCCTTTTACTGAAGTTGCATTTTTACCGAAAGCTAGTGGGTATGAATACGACTCAAAAGAAGGTAATAATATTGCAATGCAAAACGACGTTAGAAAAATAACTCTTTCTAACTTCCAAGGAAAACTAGTTGACGTTGATGAGGTTGATATACTTGTTAAAAACTCTAATAGCAATAATGTTTATGTTGCTGACACTATACAGACAAACGCCACAGATATTGGTACTTTTGAAATAACACAAGAAAATATTTCTTCTTTATTACCTTCGAATCAATTGTTAAGACATTTTGACAATGTACCTCTAAAAGCAAGAGCACAAGAAGTTTCTGCTAATAGACTTATATACGGTAATTATCACCAGCAAAGAAATTTACCACAGTTTTTTGAAAAAAGAGTTTCTTTTAATTTTAGTGTAAGATCAAATGACATAACCAGCAAGTTTGCTAAGTCTGTAAAATCATTAAGAACATACCAAATTGGTGTTTCGTTTTTAGACGATTCAGGTAGACAAACACCAGTTTTTTCATCAGACAACTCCACTATAAAGCTAGGGCAAATAAGCTCTAGTACTCAAAACTACTTAACAACAAACTTAAAATCATTCAAACCTTCTTGGGCAAAGCATTTAAAGTACTATATAAAAGAAAACTCTAACGAGTATTATAACATGGCTTTAGACAGGTATTATAACGACGAAATAGATGGAAATGTGTGGTTGTCTTTTTCTTCTAATGAGACTAACAAGGTTGAAGTTGATGACTATATAATACTTAAAAAAGCTCACGGTTCTAACAACCCTGTTTACGATGGCGGTGGTGATACTGTAAAATACAAAGTTTTAGCCAAAGAAAGCATGGCCCCTGAGTCTATAAAATACAAAAAAGAATCACTTGGTAAGGTAAATGGTATAAAGTTTTCAAAGCAAGTACCTGGTAACCTAACCGACGGTTATCCTGAAAAAGGTTTTAACACTTTAAAAATACAAAAAAGTGCTTTCTCAGATACTGAACTTGAAGATGTTAACACGTGGACAACAGCTAGTAATGAAAAGTTTTTAAAAATATCTTTATCAACAAGTGGTAATATAGAGTCTGATTTTTACGAAGTTTCTAATGTTGTTTTGAAAACAGAGACTGTTAATAGTGTTGATTACGAGTATTATGAATTTACTTTAAAAACGTCTTTTGGCGATGATATTAGCTTTGTAAGAACATATTATATACCACCTACTACAAACACTCAAAATTCTGACAACGCTAATAAACGTTTTTCATTTGAATACTTTGAAAACGTTAATAAAGAAACAGCTTCTGAATTTAAAGGTAGATTTTTTATTAAAGTTAAAAGTGATAACAATTTAAAAAACTACGTGTTGAACACGCAGAATTCTACTATTGGGGCTAATTACGTTTCTATGGCTCAAAACATGAGGTATATTAGACATGGTGGTAATTCTCCTGGAGCAGCAAATACAACTATAGATAATCGTGATTACGATAAAGATTATACCGACTGGTCTTCAACACTTACAGATTTTGATCCACCAATAAGTAGCGATACAAATAAAATGCAGTACTGGGCTGTTGACGAGGGTCATTACTACGAAAAAGACGTTATAAATGCGCAAGCTCATGGACCTAATGGTTCTGAAGGTGGTTTTCAAATAGGTAATCAAATGGTTGCTTTTAGATTTTGTGGAAGAATACCATCTTTTTTAAGTAAAGGTATAGGCTGGACATATGACAACTACAAGTTTTACGATGTTTTAGATCAAAGTGATTTTAACCCAAACACGTACAGCTTTTTCCAAAAAATGGCTAAAGGTGTTGGCTTAAGATTTAGATGGTATCACGACCCAGGTGTTATATACGAGGTCATAGAGTCAACAATAATACCTATTAAAAACTTTGACAGCGCAGATAATACAAACGCAAGTGGTCTTGAAGCTGTAAACGGCGTTGTTTTTAAATTTAAAATAAACAGGCAGGTTGCTACGGGTATTGTACAAGATGGTGTTACACTAGCGAACACTGTTAAAATGAATGTTTTAAGTAACAATTCTACAAACAATAGCTCAGACAACACTAAGGTTTTTGAAATAATAGAAACTTTACCAAACGACGAGTCTTTCTTTACTGAAAACCCAGCTGTATTTGAAGTTGAACCAAAAGAAGATCCTGTAGACTTAAATTTATTTTATGAAACTTCAAGATCTATATTAATTCCAAAAGTTGGCTATTATATATCATGTGTTTCTAATAGTAACTTTAGTAATTCAACTATAGATTCTGCAACAGAAGATACTTTAACTTTAACAAAAGTGTCAAACACTACTGCTCTTGTACCAGCTGGTACTATAGTTACAATACACGATGGCCCTGTGTATACATCAAACTTAGTTGGGTATAATTTTGCACAAGATTTTGTTTTAGCAGAAGATATGCCGTCTGGAACAAAAACTGTAAAATTAAGGCAAGTCCAGTTAGACTGGTCTAATTGTTTTGCTTTTGGTAATGGCGTAGAGTCTAATAGAATAAAAGATGACTTTAATGCTCCTATTATGGATAAAGGCCCTAAAGTATCTTCAACTTTTTCTGGAACATACAAACAAGAGCATTTAAAAACCGGTTTAATTTACTCCGGTATATTTGTAACTAAAGACGGTATTAATAATTCTAATCAATTTATTCAAGCTGAAAAAATTACAAAACAACTTAATCCTGAATACGGCTCTATACAAAAGCTTTTTACAAGAAACACTAACATGGTTACTTTCTGTGAAGACAAAACATTAAAAGTTTTAGTAGATAAAAACGCTTTGTTTAATGCTGATGGTAACCCACAACTATTATCAACTGACAGCGTGCTGGGTCAAGTTATACCATTTGCTGGGGATTTTGGTATATCTAAAAACCCAGAAAGCTTTGCTAACTATGGTTATAGAGTTTACTACACAGATAGAAAAAAAGGAGCTGTTTTAAGATTATCTGGTGACGGTATAACAAATATTGCTGAAAAAGGTATGTTAAACTACTTTAAAACAAACATGAGAGATGCTGAAACGCTTTTAGGTAGTTATGACGAAACTAAAGATATTTATAACTTAACATTAAAATACCCACAAGCGGTTGGAAATACAACGGTTAGTTTTACAGAAAGAGTAAACGGTTGGACTAGTTTTAAATCTTTTATACCTGAAACTGGTTGTTCATTAAACAATGGTTATTACACAGTGTATGATGGTGAAATTTGGAAGCACGGTGTTAATGAATTAAGAAATACATATTATGGGGCTTTTACAGCGTCTAAAGTTAAATTAGTATTTAACACAGAGTTTTCTTCTGTTAAAACTTTTAAAACATTAAACTACGAAGGTAGTACATCTAGAATTTATAGCACTGTTTCTGGGCAAGAAAATCAAGTAGCTACTAAAGGTTGGTACAACAATTCTATTACAACTGATTTAGATTCTGGAACTATACCATACTTTTTAGATAAAGAAAATAAATGGTTTAACTACATACAAGGTGGTTCAACTGGAACAACCACTAATGACATTTCTGAAAGAGCGTTTCAAGGTTTAGGCTTTGCTAGTGCTGTCGGCGCAACAAGCACGTATCATGAGTTGGTTTTAAATGGTATTTTAACAAACAACTCTTTAGATTACCAACCACTATATGACTGGATTGGTGGAACTGGTTTGCCGAATGGCACTAAAACTACAATAACAAATCAAACTGGCGCTATAGCAAACCAAACGTTTACAATAGAACCTAAGATAGTAAATGGTATTAAATACGTTATAGCGAAGGCAGACTTTTCAACAAACACCCTTCCTTCTAGCATAAACTCTGTCGTTTTTACAGATACAACATCTGCCTATGCCAACGACAATAACGTTACAGTCACTATAAACTTTACAGGTAACAACATGCCTTCTAATGATGACACTCGTTCTTTCACTGTAACAGGAAGTGCTAATCCACGAGCTGTATAAATAAATAAATAAAATGGGAACAATAGTAAGTAAAATAACAAACTGTACTGAAACAACAACGGCTATTGATGCTACGTTAAGTAACAACAACACAACGTTTACAGTAACTGGTTTTCCAGGACAAACAAAAAGACTTTTTAAAAAGCAATTTACAGCCATAGCTAATCACGTTTTTAGTAGTGAACCGACCGTAGATTTTAGCGATACAAATTTTCCTCAAAATTACACCGTAACAAATGTGGACACCGGCTCTATAGCTGGCGGTAACCTTACGGTTAGAGAGACTACGGTTAGGTATTTATTTCCGTACGAAACAGGTGATGAAGAAGTTGAAGAGTCTATATTTTTTAACACTTTAGGATCAGCTAATTTTGCACCTTCTACAGGAAAAATATATTCTTATGGTTTCGATGAATCTGACATAGGTAGTAATGGAGGTGTTAAAACATTAACAGTGTTTGGTGATCCCGCTGCCACTTTAACTGTTAGAGCTAGAATTTCTGGAGGAGCAGATATTGCTATAACTACTGCTGTTGTTGAATCAGCTATTAGTGGTTCTGCATCTATACCACTACAAGTTCCAAATTCTAGTATTCACGTTGGAATGACTGTTTCTGGAACTGGTGTGAGTGAGTCTACGGTTGTATCTGTGACAGGCGCTAGTATAGTTTTAAGTTCAGCGCAAACATTACCTGTAAATGCTGTTTTAACTTTTAAAGGTTCTTTTACAGCTACTATTGGTAGTGATGGTTTGTTCAGCATACCACTTGATTTTCCTACAACATCCACGAATTTAACTTACAATGTTGTACTTACTCAAATAGCATCAAACTCTTTTGTAAGCCCTTTATCATCACCAACAACTTTAGTTGTAAAGCAATACAAACCTACAATTATTACTTTTGCTATTACAAACAACAGCCCCCCTTCGTCAGGTTCGTTTACGTTAAGCGCTAACAGCTTTACAAGTTCTGGTGAAACAAACAGAAATAACTCTATAATACCGTCATACGAACCAACTGAAATACTATTTACAGCATCGACATCAGTGTCTGGTTATAGCATAATTTTAGGTGCTCAAGAGTTTTTAACTCAAAGATGGAGCTCTTCAACCGCTGCGTCAGGAAAATATATAACACTAACCGGTGGAACCTCTGTAGCTTTTAGTGAATTTTCAATAGCTATAGACAATAGTCAAGATACAAAGGTTGCAACTGTTAGGTGTTTGGCTACGGTTTTATTTCACGGGTCATCAGACCAAACTACAAATTTAAACATTAACGATATATTAACAACACAACAATAGCATGCCAGACATAGTATATACTTTTTCAAACCCTATAAATGTTTCTCTTCAGTCAAAACCTAATGGTGTTGCTACTGGTGCTGAAACTGGCGCTTATGACAATGTGTATTTTACTAGAATTTCAAGCGGCAAACAGCTAGGTTCTGTAAAACTTATAGGTTCTTGTGTAGACATAACACAAAGTCAAAACAAAATAACGGTTAAAGCTGTAGCAAACATACCGCTACCAGCGATAGGTGATTATTTGTTTTTTGCTAAAAACACAAATATAAATACTCCTGGTATAATGGGTTACTATGCAGAAGTAGAAATGATAAATGATTCAACAGAGCAAGCAGAGCTTTTTACAGTTAGTTCAGAGGTTAGTGAAAGTAGTAAATAATGAGTAAAAAGTGTAATTATAATATAAATAAACAATAAATATGACTGGAACAGAATTAATGGCTATCCAAGCTGGTGCTAGTTTACTATCAGGTATATTTGGTGGTAAGCGTAGACGTAGAGCACAAAGAGAAGCTAAAGCTGCTAGAGATAAAATGAGAACTGAATATGAAGCTTTAGATACTAGCAACTTATATGCTGATATGGAAAACCCATACGAAGACTTAACTGTAAACCTGCAGCAAGCAGAGTTTATGAGAGAACAACAACAACAGCAACAAGCTAATTTACTATCAGGGCTTCAGCAAGCCGCTGGTGGTAGTGGTATTGGTGGTTTAGCCCAAGCTGTAGCCGGTCAAGGTATAGTAGCATCACAACAAGCTGCAGCATCAATAGGTCAGCAAGAAGCAATGAACAAAAGATTAACGGCTCAAGCAGAAAGTAGAATACAAGCTTTGGAAGCGCAAGGAGCTACACAAGCTAGACAATTAGAAGCTGATAAAACAGCAACATTATTTGGTATTGAGTCGCAAAGACTAGCTGAGGCTAACAGGGCAAGAGCACAAGCTAGACAAGCTATTGCTGGTGGTATAGGTAGTTTAGCAATGATGGGTATTGGTGGTAAGTTTGACGGTATGTTTAGTGGAGCAGCTCCGGCTGCAACAAGTGGATTTGGAGCACCAAGCTTACAAATGGGTAGCGTGCAAGGTTTGAATTATCTACTGCCACAACAAAACTTTTTATCACCAGGTTTTAGTAATTTTGGTTTTAGCCAACAAACTGGATATTTTAACCCAAACCGATTTCAAGGTTTAACATTAAATCAAGAATAATATGGCAGCAAATCAAGCGTTAATACGAGCGTCAAGAGGTACAAGTGAGCAATTCATAGATTATGGAGCTGTTTTACAACCTGTAGTAAAAGGCATGATGAGAGAGTTAGAAATAGCTGATAATAAAATGGCTAGCTTTGTAAACTCTTTACCACCTGGTGCAAATATAGAAAAACTACCAGAAGGCATGAGGCCTGAAGTAGAAAGATATTTAAGAGATTCGAAAAATGAATATGCAGAAGCTGCTAAAGTAGCTTCTAAACTAAGCCCATCAGACGCTGGTTATAGAGAAGCTGTTGATAAAATGAACAGTATAAAAACTGGGTTTATGAATTTAAATAAAAACCTAGAAGCTCATTTAGCTAATAGGGTTGAGTTTATTCAAGACAAAGATGATTTATCTACGTCTTTACGCGGTAATGACAATGTGTTTTTAACTAGTGTTTATGCTGGTGATTATGATGGTTTTAAAGTTACTGGTGGTGAATTAGAGTTTTTAGACAAATCAACAAATAAATATAAAAGAAACTC
>Ga0209337_1000447_pt1 | contig 33178 bp, 27 predicted proteins | sample LinPmetageLP53_FD_184044 | JGI IMG/M metagenome (GOLD analysis project Ga0209337, IMG submission 184044) | Marine viral communities from the Pacific Ocean - LP-53 (SPAdes) (version 2) | ecosystem: Environmental > Aquatic > Marine > Oceanic | place: Pacific Ocean | collected 2010-02-08
GGGGCGTCACTCCGGTCGGGCTACGCCCTCCCTGCATGACACCCCACATCGGCATTTCGAGGAAACAACCGGCAGACAATCCACTTATCTTTTGCCAATCGCTGTGCAAACAAACCGAGCCACCTCTGTCGGCGCCAAAGCCGGTCGTGACCCCCTCGACCGAAGTCGACATGCGGCCGCCCCCTGCTGTCGTGGAAAAATCGGAGACCGAGCGTCGGTTAAGCTTGAGGCTGGGAAAGGCCGCGCGGTACCAGCGGCTCTGCATAATCCGGAGGCAATTGCGGGCATAATCATCGGACAGTTCCTGACCGTAACTGACACACAGGAATTGCAGCGCGGGGTTATGCCCGAGCATCCAGGCCACCCAGGCGATCGAGATGGTGATCGATTTGAGATGCCGCGGCGGCATGGTGACTATCAGCCGGCGGTTAGCGCCGCTGCGGATCTGGTCCAGCTGATGGATGATCGCATCGATATGCCAGTTGTGGCTGTAAGACCCCAAACCGCCCAGCTCGGCAAAAGCGAACCGGAGGAAGAAGGCAAAGTCCGTCCTCATCAACGCAAGCGTGGCATCTTCGGGGGTTACCTCAGTCATCGCCATGCTCCTCAGTAGGAGTAGCCGGCTCCGGATCGCCAAACAGGCCAGGATCGATGCTGAGCTCAGCTGCGCGCTCGCGCAGATAAGTCTCCAGGATCTCGCTATCAGCCAGCGAATGATAATGCCGGTTGGCTTCGGCGCTCTCGGCCATGCGCTGGCGGCGCTGGTCGATCATCTCGATCGCCCGGTTATCGCCCTTGGTGGTGGCATTATCGAGCAGCCGAAGATCAACCGCATGGCTCTTGCTGACCTTGCGCTCCTTGCCATTCTCCCTGACCGTGACTTTACGCGCGAGTTCCCGCTGGAACTCGCTGTCTGCATTGAGCACGCCTTTCTTGCGGCGGCCGCGCTGGCGGCCATCGCCCTTGGCGAACCTGGTATGCTTGGGCGTGCGGTTGCGGCCAACAGCATAGCTGCCATCCTCGCGGGCATTGCCCTCCTTGAACGGCTTGCCATCCTTCCGGCGGCCGGTAGAACTGGTGTTCAGATCATCCTGGTCATCGCTCATGACGGCTCTCCTGAACGCGCTGCGGCCACTTCGGACAAGGGTGTCTCCCCGTCCAGAAGCGGAATGCACCCTGTCGCCTCAGCCGTGCGTCGCAGGATGACATCGGCATAGACCGGATCAAGTTCGATCGCCCGGCCGCGCCGGCCGGTCATGGCGCAACTGACCAGAGTCGTACCAGATCCGGCGAACGGATCGAGGATGATATCGCCGGCCCGCGAACAATCGAGGATGGCATCAGCGATCATCTGCTTGGGCTTTACCGTCGGATGATCTGCCAGATCCTGCATCCGGCCTGCCCTGAAGGTATTGGCGGACGGGTAGCGCCAGACATTGCTCCGGTTGCGCTGCCCCAGCGCGATATTACTAATATGCTGACCTGGGCTGACCTTGAACACGTAGCAAAGCTCATGGGCCGATCTGTAAAATCCGCCCATCCCTGTAGCGCGACATTCTGGATGAGAGAGCGTGTTGCCTCATGAAGATATGTTCCCGAACGACGCTCCGTTGCCTCACCAGAATGTTCCTATACTGATCGGCCGGGTCAGTCCATTTCCGAGATAGGGTTGATGGGGGTGCTGCGCGGCGTAGCCGAAGGCGGAGCGAAGCAGCACCCCCATCAATTTGCGACCTTCTCCGGTGCCATTTCCGGGTAATCGGCACCAGGCGCAACGGACGAGCCGGTGAACACCAGCGCGCGGGCCTGCTCGGATCGCCAGATCTTCACGCGGCGCTGCAGAGTCCGCAAGAGCCCATCCGGATATGCGCCAGGTTGCTGGGCCTGCAACTTCTCGAGTAGCTCCCTGCTGGTGCGCCACGGTTCCTCTTTGAACCAGCGCTTCAACTGATCGCTTTCCTCTGCCAGAGGATCGGGACGCCGCCGACCGCGCAGTGCGCGCGGTTTGTCAGTCGCGGTTGGCCGGGTGCCCGGGTCCTGCCATGCAATCCGCAGGTCGGCCAGAAACGCATCGAGCGATGGCGCCGCCTCCGCGCCGGCCTCGGCGATGGATCCCGCATCGGCCAGCGCCACCAACCGCCGCTGGGCCGCCCTCATGTCGCGCAGTAGCCGCACCGGGTCCAGATTTTCGAATGTCTTGCGTAGCCGGCTGCGCGTAGCATCATCGGTTCGCGGATCGTCCAGCAGCCGCTGACAGGGCGTGGCGGGTGCATGATAGCGTTTGTGGACCCGCGCACCTTCGCGCACCTTGCCTGCAAGCTTGAATGACGGCTGGAAGAAATTGACGAACAGGCGTGCGGCAGCATATAAATCCGCTAGCGCCGCGGTCGCCTCCAGTCCTTCGAAACGGCGGTAGCCGACCAACCGGCCCACCACCGATCCGTTCTTCTGCTCGACCCAGGCCTGGTCATTCTTGCGGTAGGGTCGGCAGCGGGTGAAGGTGATGTTGGATGCCGCACAATAATCGCGCACCGTCTGGTTGATGAAGACGCTGTCATTGTCGGTATCAAACCCCAGCAGCACAAAGGGCATCAGCTTGCGAAGCTCGTCGAGAACTGCAACCAGCACGGTCTGTTCGCGCACCAGCAGCGGTGCGCACTCGGTCCAGCCCGTTGCGATATCGGTCAGGGTGAACGTCCAGGCAAAGCTGCCCTTGGCGACGGGACCGGAATGTGACACCAGATCGGCCTCGAGATGTCCTGGTGCCGGATCGTCCCAATCCCCAAATGTCCTGATCGGCACGCTCTTCTTGAGCGCCGAGGATGGAGCACCTCGCCGCCGGTGAGCCGTGCCTGCGGTCTTTACGTCCTGCAGTGCCCGGTCGATCGTCGCTGCACTCATCGCCGCCAGCTTCTGCTTCACCTCGGGCGCCATGTCGACATGGCCATGGCGCTCCATCGCCTCCAGCAATATCGGAATAAGCGGCCGCAGCCGTTTGCCGCATAACCGGTCGGACGCTTCCCACAGCACCACCAGCGCGGTTCTGACCGCCTCGCCGTAAATGCGGCGGTCGCGGCGCGGACATTCGGCTCCTGGCGGGCGCTTCGCCTGCAGGAGCCGCATCGCATGTTTGCGGTGAAAACCGGTCACTGCCACGAACTCGTCAAGCACACGCCCCTTGCTCCCTCGATCAGCCGAGCGGTAGCGCTCCCCGACTGCTTCCACCAGCTCTGTACGCATCGACATACTTATCTTCCTAATCACTTGCTCCCCATCTACCAGGGGAGCATTTTAGATGAGGCAACCACAATGTCCCGGGGAGCAAATCAAGTGAGGCAATGCGTTCCTCACCTTGATTGTCGCGCTGCAAAAGATACTACGCAACCTCTTGCGCAAAATCGTCGATGGCGATCCGTTCGACATTCCACCGACAATTGATGACCGGGAAGTCCCGCGTGCGATCACCATGCGAATTTCGCGCAAGTGATCGAACTTAAGCCTGCTCGAATGGGGCTGCAGTCGGAAAAAGCGAGGTCCGGCGTCACGTCTGGTCCACTTGGACACCAATATCCTCGTTGGTGAAACCGGCAACATCACCTCTATGATGCTGTCTAGATGACACCCGGCATGACGGTACGTCTATTGATGTCGCGACCGCGTAGTCTCACCTGCTCTCGAGCAGTGCAGAGGAAGCATGGCGGCGCCGCGACGTGAGCATCGCTGGACAAGCACTGGGCTTATCATAAGCAAATCCGGGACACTCTCGAGGGCCGGTCTCAGGTCACTGGCTCGGTGGGCTTCGCGCCCCTCGAATTGGCCGGGATATGTCGTCCCACCAGCATGATAGCGATCGCTACCAAAGCCATTGCGGCGGCCACCACATAATAGAATCCTACCGGCCCGAACCGGGTTAGTGCCGCCGCGCCGATAAAGCTGCTTAACACTCCACCGATACGGCCGATTCCCGCCGAAAGTCCGACCCCCGTTGCCCGGACCATTGTGGGATAGACGTGTGACGCAAGCACGTAGAGGATCACCTGAAGGCCAACGATACAGCCGCCGAGGAAAGCCAGCGCCGTCATGAGGAGCAACTTGGGCTCGGCCGGGTCGAACCCCATAAAGCTCAGGGCCAAAGCTCCACCCGCGCCGCCGAGTGCCATTCCTAGCATCGGCAACTTGGAGCCGGTAAAGGTGATCAGCCAGGAAACCAGCACCGCAGCCACAATCGCGCCGACATTGAAGATAAGCAGGCCGCGGCTAGATGTCGGCAGGTCAAATCCGGCTTCGCCGAGCATGGTCGGAAGCCAGTTGTAGGACATGAACACCGCGAGCAAGCAACCGAAGAATGCCAGCCACAAGAGCAATGTATCGCGCAAATAGGGGCGGCGGAGAAGCGTCGTCGCCGATGGCTTGGTTACACTTGGTTCGGCGCGGTCAACAAATACCGAATGCTGCGGCACGTCGGACCCCATTCGTTCGAAGATCCGCCGCAACTCGCTCAGCCGACCGGGCTGTCTCATCAGGAATCGTGGCGATTCCGGGAGCAGCAGGAATAGCGCCAAGGAGAGCACCAGCGGCAATACCCCCGCCACCGCGAACAGCCCACGCCAGCCCAGTGCCGGAAGCGCTTCAGCGGAGACGAACCCGCCGACTACACCGCCAACTGCCATGCAAACCAAGCTAAGCGTGACGGCAAAGCTGCGACGATGAACGGGCGTATATTCCGCAACCAGAGCGGTGACATTCGGGAGCGCCCCGCCGAGACCGATTCCGGCAATGAAGCGGAATAGTGCCAAAGCCGGTACTCCATTGGCGAATGCTATTGCTCCGGTCATGGAGCCGAAGATTATCGTGCTGGCCAGCAATGCCGCCTTGCGCCCGAAGCGGTCGCCGAGCATGCCACCGAGCGCCGCGCCGATCGTCATGCCAATCAGGCCGATCGCCAGCACCGGTGCAAGCTCAGCCTTGGTCAGTCCAAGGTCGGGCAGCATGGCCGGGGCAGCAAAACCGAGTGCCAGCGCGTCGAAGCCATCGAGCACAATCACCAGGGAGCACAGTAACAGGACCATTTTCTGATAGCGCGTCCATGGCGATGTATCGCAAGCAAACCCGACATCGAACTCCGCTCGACCGGGCTGGGCAGCGTCCAGAGCTTTGCACTCTTCGATCCCATCGGCACTCATCGTGATTTTCCTTTCGGCGTCTGTTTTTGCCTGTCTACGTCTCAGGGGCGGCTGATTTGCGATGTCATCTGCTTGTCCAGATGCGGAAATTGAACCTTGCTCGCTGATACAGGCGGCCGCCCGGCCGCCCCGGCATCGCGCAACCCGACGCCGTTTCCCAGAAGCGAAAGCCTGTATCCCGCAAGGAGGCTGACCAGCGCGATTCCACCGGCCACTACATAGGACTTCTTGCGCGGGCTGAGCACCCCATCGACGTAGATCGCAGTCGCCCCCTCGTCACCGGCCGTGATATTGACGGTACCGATCCCGCGCAGGAATGGGACAACGGCTGCGCGAACCGAGTTGAGCTGCAGCCCCGGCGTAGCAATGGCCAGCGACTGGGTGTCGGTTACGCCCGCCTTGGCCAGCGTATCGGCCGTAATCGCGGTGATCGAGATTGGCACGCGCTGCAACTGTTCGGAACGCCGCTGTGCCGTGACGGTGATTTCCTCGAGCTTGCCGGGCTGCACCTCCGCACCGGAATCCGGTTCAATTTTGTCCGAATCGAGGCGCCCTCCTAAGGTTTGTTCGCTGGGCGGTGTTTGCTGGTCGCTTTGTGTCTGGGCAATTACGAGGCTGCTCATCGAGACGCTCGAGCATGCAGCGGCAAAGGTCAGCCAAGCACGGCCGGAAACCGACCTAGAGCAGACCCGAATGCGCCCGACCGGGGCATGGCGGCGGCACGAGCCATGATCGGCGGAAACGTCGGTTATCTGGTCCAAGCTCATCTCTCCTTGCGCCATGCTGACAAGATACTACACATAGCGCAATGCGTTGCACGGCAGAAGCAGCTTTTGCACCGAGGTCGGGCAGATGGGAGAATGGCGAATCATGATTAACGTGCGATCGATTCGAACCTCGGTGGTGGTCGTCGGCGCGGGTCCGGTCGGCATGACCCTGGCGCTGGACCTGGCGTCGAGGGGCGTCGATGTGACGGTGATCGAGCAGCGGACCCAGGACGCGCTGCCGCGCCAGCGTTGCAACCATATTTCTGCGCGAACCCTGGAGATCTTTCGAAGACTTGGCGTAGCGGACGAAATTCGGGACACCGGGCTGCCGGCGGACTATCCGCAGGATGTCGCCTACGTGACGGCCTTGACCGGCCACGAATTGAGCCGCATCCGAATTCCGGCGCGAGCCGACCGGTTTGGCAGCATCGGCTATGCCGATTCGGGCTGGCCTACTGCGGAGCCACCGCACCGCTGCAACCAGATGTACTTCGAGCCTATCCTCCAGCACCACATGCTCGCGTCTCCGCATATTCGCGTATTCTATGGCACCGAAGTCATCGAGGTCGATCAGAACGAGGGCCGGGCGACGGCGCTGGCGTCGATCCTCGAAAGCGGCGAGCGGCTCGAGGTGCGCGCCGAATACCTGGTGGGCTGCGATGGTGGGCAATCGTTGGTGCGGCGCGCGATCGGCGCCAGCTTCGAAGGGGTCAGCGTCATTTCCCGGACGCGATCGATTCTCGTCCGGGCGCCGGATCTCATCTCCCGGCTGCGCAACAAGCCGGCGTGGATGACGTGGTTCGTGAATCCCGATGCCTTCGGATGCGTGGTTGCCATGAACGGCGACGACTTGTGGGCGTTTCATGTCTGGCTGCCGGCCGACGCGCCAGCCTTCGATTCGGTCGATCAAGCAAGCGCAATTCGCGCCGCGATCGGCGATGACCTTGAGTACGAGATTCTCTCGACGGACGACTGGTATGGACGACGTCTCGTCGCGACCCACTTCCGCGACCGCCGGATGTTCGTGGCCGGCGATGCGGCTCACATCTGGGTCCCATTCGCCGGCTACGGCATGAACGCCGGGATCGCCGACGCGATGAATCTGTCGTGGCAGCTGGCTGCGGTCGTTCAGGGCTGGGGCGGGCCGGGCCTGCTGGACGGTTACGAGGCCGAGCGCCACCCGGTGACCGATCAGGTCTCCCATCATGTGATGGCGATCGCCCTCAAGAATCTCGACATCGACGTGGTCAGGAAGCCGCCGCCGCTGCTGATTGAAGAAAGCTCCGCCGGCGCGGCCCTGCGCAATCAGGTCGGCGCATACCTTTATGACGCTAACATCGGGCAGTTCGCCTGCTTGGGGCTCAATTTCGGAACTTACTACGATGCCTCGCCCATCGTCGTCTACGACGGCGAGCCGGCGCCGGACTACGATCTTTTGACTTACGTGCCCTCGACCGTCCCCGGCTGCCGGACCCCGCATCTGTTCATGGCGGACGGCCGCTCGCTTTATGACGCGATGGGTCCCGGTTTCACTTTGCTGCGGTCGGATCCGAGCGTTGATGTAGGAGGGCTTGAGCGCGCCGCAAGGCTGAGGAACCTGCCGCTCACCGTCCTGGACCTGGATCCATCGGCAGCGGCTTCCATCTATGATCGCAAGCTCGTCCTGTCACGACCCGATCAGCATGTCGCCTGGCGGGGTGACTGCGAGCCCGGAGATCCGGGTGCAATGCTTGATTACGTTACCGGCGTCAAAGGGTCCAAAAATGCCCTAGTAGAATTCCGGTCGGAATCTTGACCCGTGCGGGGAGATGAGCGAGCACACATGGAGCAACGCGTCGCCCAGGCGGGAACGTCGCAGGTTTGGATGCTGTGCTCGAAGGCGTTTTCCCCAACCTGGTACGGTGCCGGGGAGCGCGGTCGATGAACTGTGCTGCTGGACATGCAGCATCCGCGAGGCTCCCCGAACTGCGTCAGCTAATCAGGAAGTGTAAGGTTGACGATCTGGCGGGACATCGACTGCACGAGATTATAGCCGCTCGCGGAGAGCTTCATAGGGTGTTTTGCCATTGAATGCGCCGTGTGGTCGATTGAAGTTGTAGAAGTTCTCCCACTCGGCAAGCTTGGCCTCGAGATCGACGTCGCCCTTGTATGACAGGAGCTGGTAAAACTCCTGCTGGTCTGAGCGATGAGACCGCTCGACCTTGCCGTTCAGCTGCGGGGTTCCGCGCTTGATATAGGCATGGCGGATGAACCGCAGCGCGAGCCGCAGAAAGCCGGCATCGCAGCCGCCGACCTGTTCACCGGAGTCTACAGTGCGGCGGCTGTGCTTTCGGCACTCAATCGGCGCCACGAAACGCAGATCGGCGCGCATATCGACATGTCGTTGCTCGATACCCAGGTCAGCGTCAGGGGCAATCATGCAATGAACTGGATGACTTCGGGTGTGGTGCCGCGCCGGGTCGGCAATGGCCATGCCAATCTCGTACCCTATCAGGCCTTCCCGACCCATGATGGCGATCTCATCATCGCGGTGGGCAGCTTCGCCGTGGTGTATTGAAGACTCCAGTACACCAGATACGAGAATACCCCGACACCGATGATGCCTAACATAAAAAGTCTTTGCCAAGATTGACGGATGACCGGAAGGTCCCGGGCCATATGTTTCATCGCAAATGGTGCCAGAATAAGAAATGCGACGGACCAGCGCCAAAAAGCCAGCGAAATTGGCGAAATCAATTCTCTGGCAGCGCGCCCCACAATAGGATTAAGCGCCCAGAAGAACGAAGCCGCAAACATCAATATGGCCGGGCTATCCCACAGCCGATCGGCCCCATGGCGCAACGAGCGCGCCGAGCAAACGTCCCCGAAGCCCTTTGGCTCTCTCAACAATATCGATCTTCCATCTAGGCTCAGGACTTCTGTGGTTGCCGCCCATGATGCAAGAAGTTTTTGATCCACCTGTGCGAGTGATCGAGTGCGGTCGTTTAATCGCGGCCCAGTCAAGAATAATTTTGGGCACCTTTCGTCGGTCTGCGATTGCGTAATCGCAGATGGCAGAGTGAGCGAGGTTGTCTGCACCTTCAGCTTCGGTCACGCCGGCAATACCGTTTGTCGGGTACATGGTCGTTTACGCGGTCGAGACTTGCCCGCCGCAGGATAGGTCTTCGTGGGGCCAGATCTTCCTATGTCTTCTACGCACTTTGGCGGGATGTGCCAAGTGCAGCGCACTTTACGGAATGATCCTGTCCGCGTCCCCACAGGGACGGATCGGCGCGCCCACAGCATGGGCGCAAACGATAGTGAAGTTCAGCTTATCGGATGGTGATCCTTGTTGTCATGTTGCTCTTGTCAGGCCTCGGCAGCTATCGAACGGTCGAACAACTCACCTGTTCGAAGCATGGTGTGCATGATCACGGCGAGCTTGCGTGCGACCGCGACCGCAGCTCGCTTGAAGCCGATTTTCTCCTTGAGCTTCAGGCCCCAGATACGCAGCGCGCTGTTTGCCGTGGTGCGAGTTAGGATCACGACTGCCACTTCATATAACAGTCCGCGCAGATGGCTGTCGCCGCGCCGCGATATATGACCGTCGTAATCAACTTCGCTCGACTGGTAACGCCTGGTGGTCAAGCCGATCCAGGCACCGACTGAACGCGACTTCCTGAAGTTTTCCGGGTCTTCGATCGCCGCAACGAAGGAGGAGGCAGTCACCGCGCCGACGCCCGGGATTGACGACAGCAGCTGACATTGCTCGCTCATGCCCGCCGAAGCGACAAGCTGCTTGCTTAATTCGGCGACGTGGACACGCATACCTAACCAGGCCTCGAGCACCGGGAGGATGATCTGCTCAAGCCCGGAGTTGCTCCCAGCAGGCTGCGCACATGGTTCTCGAACACACGCCCGGAGCTCTTGGGAACCACCAGACCGAAAGTCTTCATCAGACCGCGGATCTGGTTCGACAGCTGCGTCGTCGCCTTGAGCATCTGATTGCGTGCTGTGACCAGCGTGCGGATCAGCATGCTCTCGAAGCTCTTGACGCGCACCTCGCGGTAAAAGCGAACCTCGGCCAGATGCGCGAGGCCATCCGCATCGTTGGCATCGGTCTTGTTCGGCGCCATGTCCAGTGCTGCCTTGGCGTGGCGAGCATCAATGCAGATCGCCGGCAAGCCTTCCAGCGTCAACGCATGATAGAACCAAACCGACAGTGGCCCCGTCTCGAATACGACGCGTTCCACGTTCGGAGCACGCTTGCGGATGACCTCCGCTAACAGTTTGGGATCAGATGGGCACTTGCCGCGCCAGATCCGTCGGCCGCCTTCGCGAACCGAGATGAAAGTGTCTTTCAAAGACACGTCGAGGCCGATAAACTGTTCCATGGTTGTCTCCCGTTTGATGCTGGGCCCGGTGTGAATCGTGAGCCCGTATTTCATCCTATCGGGGGGCAACCACCTTTCCAACGCATCGCAATCGCACCGGTGTTCCCAACCCCGCGATTACCCCATGTCTTCTGTAAGGCCTTTGAATGCGGCATTTTCTCAAAGCCGCTGGCCGGTATGGTGATCCGCGGATCAGATCCAAATCTCATTGGCGAGCTGTAACGCTCAGAGTCCTGAACTGGTTTTTCTGATCCAGATCTGTTCGATCATTTTGCCCATTCGGGTCGTCGCCTTCTCACACTCCCTTCATCCAACCTCAGGCAGATTTTGCAGCATGTTGTTCATGCTGCTGCTACCCGTGCCGGATCTCGATAATCCTCATTCTTCGTCAGCATCGCCCAGATCGTTCGGGCCATTTTATTGGCCAATGCGATCGCTACCAGCATCCGCGGCTTTCGCGCAGCCATGCGTGCCAGCCATGAGCCTTCCGGGATCGATTTACGGCCCAGCCAGTTCAGGCGGGACATTGCCCCAATAATCAGCAGCCGGCGGATATCAGACTGCCCGGCCTTCGACGTGCGACCAAGCCGCTCTTTACCACCTGAGGAAAATTGGCGCGGGACGAGGCCGAGCCAGGCAGCAAAGTCGCGCCCACAACGAAAGTTCTCCATCGGCGGCGCAAAAGCTTCCACCGACAGTGCGGTCAATGGGCCAATCCCAGGGATAGTCTGCAATCTTCGCGCTGTGTCAGTCTCAGCCGCCAGCGTCTTGATCTTTGCTGTTCTGGCATTGATCCGCTTGGATGAGAGAGTAGCGACGATCAGGATGAGAGTTGATTGACGCGGTATTTTGGATGTTGGTCTGCCAGATTGTCGTTGGCAAGACCTAAGTTTCGTCTTGCTGCTCGGCTTGATTGTCGCTGGAGTTTTTGGCGACGGATTTCCTTGTCGCGTAGGTTGGCGGGCGTCCCGCTCCAGATTGTCGCTGTGTCGCGGTGCGCCGCCGGTAACTTTCGACATTCATTTCGAAGATTGTCGCGTGATGAACGAGGCGGTCCACTGCAGCGAGCGTCATCGCGGGATCCGGGAAGATTTTACCCCATTCACCAAACGGCTGATTGGCGGTGATGAGAGTTGATCGTCGTTCGTAGCGCGCACTGATCAGCTCGAACAGCACGCTGGTTTCGGCCTGATCCTTGGTAATATAGGCCAGATCGTCAAGGATCAGCAGGTGGTATTTGTCGAGCCTGGCAAGGGCCGCTTCGAGCGCGAGCTCGCGCCGTGCAACCTGAAGTTTCTGCACCAGGTCGCTGGTTCGGGTAAACAATACGCGCCACCCTTTTTCCACCAGTGCCAGACCAATAGCCGCGGCAAGATGGCTCTTGCCGCCGCCCGGCGGGCCGAACAGCATGAGATTGGCACCGTTGTCGAGCCAGCCATCGCCGGCACACATCGCCATCACCTGGGCGCGCGAGATCATCGGCACGGCATCAAAGTCGAAGCCGTCGAGCGTCTTGCCTGGCGGAAGGCGTGCTTCGCTAAGATGGCGTTCCATCCGGCGCCGGTCGCGTTCGGCCAGCTCATGCTCGGTCAATGCGGCAAGGAACCGCGCAGCGGGCCAACCCTCCCTGTCGCTGCGGACGGCAAAGTCGCTCCACATCTGCTTGATGGCAGGCAGCCTCAGTTCATTGAGCATAAGCGTCAGGCGCTGGTTGTCGATCACGGGGTTCTGGCTCATGCGGCTTCTCCGGTCATGATCAGGCTGTCATATGCGGACAGCGAAGCCAGGGTGACGACCACCTCAGGCAGAGACCCCGGATCAGGGGCGAACCGGGCACGCACGGCATCAAGGTCCGGCAAGCGTTTGTCCGCAATGTCCTGCTCAAGCAGCGCGCCAAGTTCGGCTTCACAGCCGCGGTCATGCGCAATGCCGAGCAGTTCAACCATGGTCCGGCACGCTATACGTTCACTCGAACACTCAAGAAGACGTTCGAACATCTGGCGATACGCATCGCGCGGGAACAGGCTATCGCGATAGACCAACCCCAGCAACGCCATGGGCTTGCGGCGCAGGCTGTGGATCACGTGGCGGTAATCCACGACATGGCCGTGTTTCCCGTTTGCCTCCGCGCGGCCGCGCGTCATCGTCATCAGGCAGGTGCCGCCCATGAACAGCTCAAGCCGGTCGTCATAGAGCCGCACCCGCAGACGGTGACCGATAAGCCGCGAAGGGACGGTGTAGAACACTTTCCGCAGCCGGAAGCCGCCCGAGGACGTCACCGTGACGATCACCTCCTCGTAATCGCTGGTCCGCCGGTCCGGCAGCGGCCGCAGCGCCCCGCGCTCGGCATCAATGCGTTCGCCTCCTCGGCGGTTCTTGTGCGCCACCAGTTCGTCAATGAACCCGCGATAGTCGGCCAGATCGGTAAAATCGCTTGTGCCGCGCAGCAGCAATGCATCGCGGACCGCCGCTTTCAGGTGCCCGTGAGCGCTCTCGATTGATCCATTCTCATGCGCGACACCGCGGTTGTTGCGCGTCGGCGTCATCCCGTAATGCCGGCACAATGCATCATACCGCCGCGTCAGATCGCTGGCCGCATCGGCCGTGAGGTTGCGGAACGCCGCCGACAGGCTGTCACTGCGATGTTCCAAGGGCGCGCCACCGGCCGCCCAAAGCGCATTTTGCAGCCCTTCTGCCAGAGCGACATAGCTCTCGCCGCCCAGAATGACATGGGCGTGTTCGAAGCCCGACCAGACAAGCCGGAAGTGGTAGAGACGGTGATCGAGTACGGCGCCGGCGATGGACACGCCCAGCTCGGACATGTTGGTAAAATCCGACATGCCCAGTCGGCCCGGCTCATGGACCTGCCGGAAGATCACTTCGCGTTCCGGGCCGTAAAGCGCACGCCAGCTGCGGATCCTGCGCTCCAGCGTGCGCCTGATCCCGGCAGGCAGCTCAGGATGACGTCGGCGCATCTCCTCGTAAACGGCAATCGCCCGGAGGCCCGGTGCCGCCTCCAGGAGCGGCACGACTTCGGCATCGAAGATATGTTCCAGCGGATCAGGACGCCGCCGCGTACGCAGCGCCTTGGCCCCTGAGGGCAGCCTGGGATCGGCCGCTATCCGGTAACCTGTCGCCGGACTGAACCCGGCCTTTGCGGACGCCTGGGATACGGTGTCTGTCGTTCTATAGCGCATATATAACCTCAGTTGATGATCGTTGATGTGGCAGCCAGGCACAAAAAGGTCCTCCACGAGGGGAAAACCTCACCTTACCTGACCGACCGCGGTCATCATCGGTCCCTGAGGGATCGACCTGCCGGGGTGAACTGGCTCCGGGCTACGCCCTACGCCAATCCACCCCGGCAGATTCTCATCTTGATTGTCGCGCTTTCTCACCTTGATTGTCGCGCTGCAGATATGGCGGTGCGCCTGCGCCAGCCACCAGAAGGCTGCCTTTTCCATTCGGATCGCGGCAGCCAATACTGCTCATATGATTATCAGAAGAAGTTGCAGGCCCATGGCCTGCGTCCATCCATGAGCGGAAAGGGTAATTGCTACGATAACGCTTCGGTCGAGACCTTCTTCAAATCCCTGAAGGCAGAGCTGATCTGGCGGCAGAAATGGCCAACAAGGCGGCAGGCTGAAGCTGCCATCTTCCAGTACATCAACGGGTTCTACAACACCCGCCGCCGCCATTCATATCTGGGCGGCATCAGCCCGCTCGCATTCGAGGCCAAGGTGGCATAATGAGATCAGTGACCGGCACGAAACCGTTCCAAGTCCAATGCTCCCGGCATGATCTCCAAAAGACCATCTAAGAAAAAGCTGGTGCGTCGTTCCTTTCACGGCAACGATGGTTAGCACCGAACCGGATTTGGCTGGATATGGCAGCCCTTCGACAATGCACGAGCCAGCGCAGCGAAATACGTTTACCGGTCGACCATCATTCCTGCCGCTTTGAGGAAAAAATCAGTTCTGTCGCGCAGTCGCCCATGCGCATAGGTGATGCCTGGCCCGTGACTGATTGCTTCGGTGTGAAGGTCACAAACGAATGGAGCCATGAACATTTCAGCAAGAAATGGTGGCGAGCCCTCCATGGCAACGCCCTTCTGCCGCCACTCTTCGAACAGCCTCTCCAAGGCATTGCGTGTACTGATTGATGTCCGCTCGAAAAAACGCCGAGCGAAGTTAGGGTCGCTGATGCTGCGGGCCATCACAATTCGGACCAGCGCAATAACCTCCGGATCCAGGAAGAGAGCGCTAAGGTCTTTAGAAAGGTCATGTAGCGCTTCACCGGGCAAAACTCTCAGACTTGCGGCCACCTGAATAAGCGCCTCTCCCGATACGACGTTCTCCATAACGACAGCCTCAAGCAAAGCGTCCTTGTTGCCGAACAGCTTGTAGATTGTTGCGAGCGATCCTCCCGCCTGCTGGACAATATCGCCGAGCGTGGCCCGTTCGTACCCTTTATCGATGAAAAGCTTACGCGCAGCCGAAACGATCGCCTGTCGGCGACGGTCCAATCTGCAGAACGGGTCTTCTGGGGTCATCAAATCAAACATCCATCATTACGGGTTGCAATACAATGGTGTAATAGTTACTACACGTTCGCACCTGCACAAGACCTGACTGAAAGCCTCCTACCATGAAGCAAATTCTTGCCGCTATCACTGCGTGTCTTCTGCTTGCATCATGTTCCAATTCGGAGGCACCACCCGAGCCGGCGCCGATCCCGGTTAAAACGGTGACGATCGCGAGTCGTCCGATACCCAATGTCGTCGAGCTTCCCGGAAGGGTCGAGCCGGTGCGACAAGCCGAGGTGCGCGCTCGGGTTACGGGTATCGTTCAGGCGCGGCTTTATGAAGAAGGAACTGACGTCCGCGCCGGTCAGCCCCTGTTCCGCATCGATCCCCGAGAACTGCGCGCAAGTTACGCACAGACTGAGGCTGCCTTGCAGCGCGCCCGTGCGACAGCAACCAATGCCCACGCCGTTGTCGAACGTTTCCAGCCTCTCGTAGCCGAGAACGCAATTAGCGGGCAAGAATACGATGCCGCGGTTGCGGCTTCGCGCGAGGCGCAAGCCAATGTCGCGCAGTTGCGAGCCCAACTCGAGGCCGCATCGCTCCAGCTTGGTTATACCACGGTTCGCGCGCCGATTTCTGGCCGCGCTGGTCGCGCGCTGGTCACTGAAGGTGCATTGGTCAGCCAACCCGAGGGAACCCTCTTGACGCGCATCGAACAGGTCTCGCCAGTCTACGTCAATTTTGCGCAGTCCGCGAGCGAAGTACTCGCGCTACGCCGAGCAGTCGCAGCAGGTGAGATCGAACTCGATCAGGATGATCGCGTGGAAGTGACGCTGACGTTTAGCGACGGAACAGACTATCCTGTTCCCGGATATATCGACTTTTATGCGCTGTCAGTGGATGAGCAGACCGGTACGGTAGAATTGCGCGCCGAATTCCCGAACCCAGCGGGATTGCTGCTCCCGGGAGAATTTGTCCGCGCAAAAATCTTTGCGGGCGAAGTACAGCAAGGGATAGCGGTACCGCAACGCGCCGTGACCTTGACTGAACAGGGAGGATCGGTTTTCGTTATCGGCGCGGATGGAAAGGCGACCGTACGCCCTATAACGCTGGGCGCGATGGTTCGCGATGTATGGATTGTTCAAAGCGGACTGAATGTCGGCGACCTCGTGATCGTAAGCAACCTCCAGAAGATACGGCCGGGGGTGCCGGTCAAAGGATCGGATGCCCAGAGCACGCGAAAACCGGCAAGCAAGCTTCAGCCCACCGCCGCTGCGAAGGCGCGCTGAACGATGGCTGGGTTCTTTATTGACCGACCGATCTTCGCCTGGGTTATCGCGCTCGGTATCCTGTTCGCGGGCATTATCGCACTGCGGGCTTTACCGGTCGAGCAATATCCCGAAGTCGCGCCGCCCTCGTTGACGATCAGCGTTGTTTATCCGGGGGCAGATGCGGAGACGCTTGAGCAAAATGTTACCCAGTTAATTGAGCAACAGCTCAACGGCGTGGAGGGCTTCCTTTACATGTCGTCCTCGAGCGCGTCGAACGGCACCGCGAGCATCACGCTGACGTTTGAGGCGGGATCGGATATCGATCTTGCCCAGACCGAGGTCCAGAATCGATTGAGCACGGTCGAAGCGCGATTGCCGGAGGAAGTGCGGCGACAGGGCATCACCGTGCGCCAGGCCAATGCTGGATTTCTGCTGATCGTCGCGGTGGTGTCAAAGAGTGGCGATTTAACCAGCACCGATCTGGGCAATATCGCTTCGAACCAGGTTATCGACGAGCTGCGGCGCGTGCCTGGAGTGGGCGATGTTACACTGTTCGGCTCGCAATATGCGATGCGTATCTGGCTCGATCCCGATGCGCTTGCATCCTACAATCTTTCGCCCAGCGCCGTTCTGGCCGCGATCCGCGAACAGAACGCGCAGACGGCAGGTGGATCGATCGGAGCCAGGCCCCTTGGTGACGGCCAGCAGATCACTGCGACGATTACCACCGAAGGTCGTTTCAACACGGTCGAGGAATTTGAAAACATCATCTTACGCGCAAGTCCCGGCGCTGCGGTGGTTCGTCTGGGAGAAGTCGCGCGGGTCGAGATCGGCGCGCAGACATATGCGACATCGACGACTCTCAACAACCAGCCAATGGCGGGTCTGGCCGTGCAGCTTGCTACTGGTGCCAACGCGCTTGCTACCGCCGAAGGAATCACGGAGCGAATGGAAGAAATCGCGCCCGGGCTTCCAACTGATGTCGCCTGGTCGATACCCTACGACACGACCCCCTTCGTCGAGGTTTCGATAGAGGAAGTCATCAAGACCCTGGCCGAGGCGATGGCCCTTGTCTTCCTCATCATGTTCCTGTTCCTCCAGAACTTCCGGGCAACACTGATCCCGACGCTGGTGGTTCCGATCGCCCTTGCCGGCGCGTGTCTCGGCCTCTGGCTGTTCGGCTTCTCGATCAACGTGCTTTCTCTGTTCGCGATGGTACTCGCCATCGGCATCCTCGTCGACGACGCTATCGTCGTCATCGAGAACGTCGAACGTATCATGCGCGAGGAAGGCCTTCCGCCGCTCGAGGCGACCCGCAAGGCCATGGGTCAGATCACCGGCGCGATCATTGGCATCACGCTGGTACTGATCGCGGTTTTCGTACCGATGGCGTTCTTCCCCGGATCAACTGGCGGAATCTACCGCCAGTTCTCGGTTACGCTCGCCATCGCTATTTCCTTTTCGGCTATCCTGGCCCTGTCGCTGACGCCGGCATTATGCGCCACCTTCCTCAAGCCGATAGCCGCGGGGCATGGCGAGGGTGGCGAGGTCGAGATCGATCGTGAAGCCGAAGCACAGCCCGGCTGGCGCGGGCGGTTTGCCTGGGTTCGCAACATGGCCGCGGGCTTCTTTGGCCGGTTCAACCGCTGGTTCGCGGGGATGCAGGACAAATACGGGCGCGCGAACGACCGAATCCTTTCACGTCCGTTTCGCGCCTTCGCGGTATTCCTCGCACTGGTAGCTTTTACTGGGTTGCTGTTTTTCCGCCTGCCTACCGCTTTCCTGCCGACTGAGGATCAGGGTTACCTAATCACCGCAGTACAGGCGCCGCCGGGCGCCACCCAGGAGCGGATGGACGAGGCCCTTAAGCCGATTACCGATTTCTGGCTTGCGCAGGAGGAAGTCGAAAACCTGGTCGTAGTGCGCGGCTTCAGCTTCTTTGGGCAGGGACAAAACAATGCCTTGATGTTTGCACCCTTCAAACCCTGGGACAAGCGGACCGCCGAGGAAAGCAGCGCAGGAGCTATTCTGGAACGGGCGATGGGTACTTTCATGCAGAATGACGGAGCGACCGCTTTCGTCATCCAGCCACCGGCTATCCAGTCGCTCGGTCAAGCGAGCGGTTTCACATTAAAATTGCAGGATCGCGCCGGTTTGGGACGGGAGGCCCTGGTCGCCGCGCGCGACCAGTTGCTGGGTCTGGCATCGCAGAGTCCGCTTATCGCAAATCTGCGGCCAGAGGACCAGGGGCCCAGCCCCGAGCTTATGGTTGATATCGATCGAGTGCAGGCGCGTGCGCTGGGCTTGTCGTTAGCTGACGTCAGCGCGGCCCTCTCGATCACTTTCGGTTCGGCTTATGCTAACGATTTCAACCGCGATGGCCGCGTGCTTCAGGTACTGGTCCAGGCCGATGCGCCCTACCGCATGACCCCCGAAGACGTCCTGGCGCTGCGCATTCCCAACCAGACTGGCGATTTGGTGCCGTTCGGCTCGTTCGCCGATGTAGAATGGTCCGCAGCCCCGGCCAGCATCTCGCGCTATAACGGTTATCCGGCTATGACCTTGTCGGGAATGGCCGCGCCGGGTCAATCGTCCGGTGCGGCGCTGGCGGAGATGGAGCGTCTCGCCGAACAATTGCCCCAGGGCATCGGTTACGAGTGGACCGGCATTTCCTTCGAGGAAAAGCAGGCCGGTGGACAGATCGGACTTCTGCTCGGCCTCTCGGTAGTGGTAGTCTTTCTGGTACTCGCTGCACTCTACGAAAGCTGGGCGGTTCCCCTAGCGGTGTTGTTGATCGTGCCGATGGGGGTGCTTGGCGCGGTCCTGTTCTCGATGCTGCGCGGCCTTTCGGCAGACGTTTATTTCAATGTCGGTCTGATCACTATCATCGGCCTGGCGGCGAAAAATGCGATCCTGATCGTCGAATTCGCGATTGAGGAAGAAGAACGCGGAATGCGCCGGATCGATGCCGTGAAGTCCGCGGCGCGCCTCCGTCTGCGTCCCATCATCATGACTTCGCTCGCCTTTACCATGGCCATGGTTCCCCTGGTCCTTGCCAGCGGGGCGGGTGCTGCAAGTCGTGCCGCGGTCGGCACAGGAGTGATGGGGGGAATGATCACGGCAGCTGCGCTGGGCATCTTCTTCATCCCGATGCTTTATCTGTTGGTGAGGCGCAATATCAGTCGAAAACAGCCGGTTGCGACCGGGGGACACGAGGGGGACCGGCACCACACCGGTCCGTTGTCAGGCGCAGAAACATCTGCAACCCGGGGGGAGACCGGATGATGATCCGCCATTGGTCTGGCCCGACCAAAACCGTCCTCGGCGCCGCACTTGCCTCGAGCCTGCTCGCCGGATGCGCCAGCATAGCACCCGAGCATGTCCGCCCGGTACCGGCCACTGCGCCCGTCTTCGATCCCGACTATCGTCCCGACGGCGAGGTCGTCGCCTCGCAGCTGTCCTACCACGACTGGTTTATCGACCCGCGGCTCGAAGGGCTGATTTCGAGTGCCCTCGAGAACAATCGCGATCTGCTAGCCGCAACCGCTCGCATCGAGCAGGCGCGGGCCCGCTATCGCATCCAGGAAAGTCGCCGACTTCCGAGCTTGGTCGGCGACGTCAGTGCCGTTCGCACGCGTCAGCCACTTGGTGTCAATCCGGCACTCGATTCTGGCGACGTTGAGGGAGCGCCAGCGGCTGTCACCTTCAATCGGTTCGACGTCGGAGTTGGTGTCAGTGCTTTTGAGCTGGACTTCTGGGGTCGGATTGCGAACTTGAGCGAGGCGGCCCGCGCCCAGTATCTTGCTACGGTCGCCGCTCAACGCGCGTTCTATCTCGCCCTTATCGCCGACACGGCCAACACGTATTTCGCGATTGTCGAAACCGAAGAGCAGGTTGCGCTTGCCGAAGCGACCGCGCAAAGCCGCCTTGAGGGACTGCGGATTGCTCGTCTCCGGCTTGACAATGGCGTCACCTCGGCGCTGCCTTATCGACAGGCCGAAACGCTTTTGACACAAGCCGAACAACAACTCGCGATCGAGCGGCTGACTCTCGCGCGGCTGCGGAACCAGCTCTCCGTGCTTGTCGGTGGTACTGTTCCAGCGCAATTGCCGCCAGGCTTGTCGCTTGCAGCTCAGATCGATGATCGCAGACTCGCGGCTGGCCTTCCGTCCGAACTGCTCCTGGTCCGCCCCGACATCATCGCGGCGGAGGAACAGCTGCGCGCAGCCAGAGCCAATATCGGCGCGGCCCGCGCCGCTTTTTTCCCGACCATTTCGCTGACCGGGAGCACGGGGCTCAGCTCAGACAGTCTCGGCAGCTTGTTTTCTTCGAACAGCCTTGGATGGAGCTTCGGCCCAGCCATCACCCTTCCTATCTTCGACTGGGGAGCGCGCAAGGCCGACCTGGACCTGGCCAAGGCGCTCGAGGTAGAGCAGGTCGCCAACTACGACCGTACCGTGCAAACCGCCTTCCGCGAGGTCGCCGATGCGCTCGCCGGTCGGCGCTATCTCGCCGAGCAGGTCGAAACGCTCGAACGTGCCCTCGTAGCGCAGGAGCGGATCGCGCGTATCGCGCGGCTGCGCTACCGCGAGGGTGTTGCCAATTATCTCGAGGTCCTCGACGCCGAACGAAACTTGTTTAATGCTCAGCAACAGCTCCTCGCGACGCGCCGCGCTTGGTTGCAGAACCGTGCCACCCTATTCGTCGCACTCGGTGGAGGGTTCGGCCTGGATTTGTAACGGTCGTCTAATCGCATCCCCGTCAAGAGGGATTTGGTGGATATCTGGGTTTGCGTATAATCGTTAAGATGCACCGGAGTTAATTGATTGCCGAGCACATGGTCGTCTAGGCGGCCGAGACATGCGCGCCGCATGATAGGTTGCGTGGATCGGATTTTCCAATGTTTTGCACACATTTTGGCGACAACGGCAACTGCGCCCGTTACAACGGAATGATCTTGTCCGTCCCCCGACAGGGACGGTTTGGACTTGTACCGGTTTCCTGCCGGTCACTTATCTCATTATGCCACCTTGGCTTCGAATGCGAGCGGGCTGATGCCGCTCTAATATGAAGGGTGTCAACGGCGGAGTAAAATCAGGCCATATGGCGGCGCAAAAGTAGACCAGTTTTTGGTTGAGCGTGATGGGTGCAAAATGGCGGCGGCCAGTCAGCCGCGCTCCCCAAATAGCTGGCGGTTGACTGGCCGCTTTGGCCCGTCAGGGCCAAATCTGGATTGGCTGGATCAGGTGGCGGCTTTTGCCTTCCGGGCACGGCTTTGGCCGAGTCGATAGCTGTCGCCATTCATCTCGAGGATGTTGACGTGGTGGGTCAGCCGATCGAGCAGTGCTCCGGTCAGACGTTCGGTGCCGAAGGTTTCGGTCCATTCGTCGAATGGCAAATTGCTGGTTATCATCGTGGAGCCGCGCTCATAGCGCTGCGAGATCAGTTCGAACAAGAGCTCTGCACCGGTCTTGGACAATGGCACAAAGCCCAACTCGTCGATGATGAGCAGCTTGACCGCAGCCAGCTGCTTTTGCAGGCGGAGCAGACGGCGCTCGTCTCGGGCTTCCATCATCTCGTTGACCAGCGTCGCGGCGGTGGTGAAGCTGACCGAGTGGCCCTTCTGGCAGGCAGCCAGCCCAAGTCCGAGGGCGACATGGGTCTTGCCTGTGCCGCTCGGGCCAAGGGCGATGACATTCTCGCGCCGGTCGATCCATTCGCAGCGGGCCAGTTCCAGCACCTGCATCTTGTTCAGCTTTGGGATCGCCTTGAAGTCGAAGCTGTCGAGGCTCTTGGTGGCCGGGAATTTCGCGGCCTTGATACGGCGTTCGATCATTCTGCGCTCGCGATCGATCAGCTCCAGCTCGACCAGACGTCCCAGGAACTGGACATGATCCAGCCCCTCGGCGGCGCACTGGCGCGCGAGCTTTTCATACTCGCGCAGGAATGTCGGCAGCTTCAGCGTCTTCAGATGATCGGCCAGCAGGATCTTCGGCGCGTCGGTCATTCCGCCGCCTCCGTCATCAGGGCCATGTAGCTGGCGGCCGATGTGGTCTCGACATTGGCGCGCGGCAGGTAGGGATAGACATCGAGGTCGAGCTTCGGCGGCCGTTTCTCGACATGGCAGAGAACAAGGTGCTTGACGGCATCAAAGCCAATTGCCCCCAATTGCAGGGCCTTCTTCACGGCGGCATGCAGATCGTCGATGTCGAAGGTCTCGAGCAGGCGCAAAACCTGCACGTACTCGCGGCGTCCGGCCTTGATCATCCGCGCCTCCATCAGGCGGCGCAGTGTTGCGAACTCGGGCGGCAGGCTCCATTCAGCCAAGGGAGCTGCTTGGTCCAGGGCGTTGATCTTGCGCTCGATCAGCGGAAGGTAATGCAGCGGATCGAAGACCATGTCCTCGCGGTCGTAGCAGCGGGGATGGCGTGTGATGACTTCGCCGCTGCAGCCAATAACCACCTCGTCGACATAGCCCCTGATCCAGACGTCGCGGTGGCCGTAAGCGACCGGTACCGAGTAATCGTTGGTTTTGTAGCGCACCAGCGCCTGCGAACTGACCCTTCCGGTTGCCTGGTCACAGGCATCGAACGGTGCCGCAGGAAGGCCGGTCATCGCCGCCAGATCCCGCGCGAGGCGTTGACCGATCGTCTCGGACTGGCCCCGCAGGACATCCGCCTGACGTTCGCGGCACTGCTCCTCCAAATAGGCGTTGAACGCCTCCCAGCTCGCAAACCGCGGGATCGGTACCATGAAGTTGCGGCGGGAATAGCCGACCAGCCCTTCCGCGTTACCCTTGTCGTTGCCCTTGCCGGGGCGGCCGTAGCGATCGCGGAACAGGTAGTGCGACAGGAACCCGCTGAAGAGCGTGGCCCGCTTACGCGTTCCGTTCGGAAGAATCTTCGCAACCAGGCAGCGGTCGTTGTCGTAGAGGATCGATATCGGCACCTTGCCGAAGAACGCGAAGGCGTGGACGTGGCCATCAACCCAGGCTTCCGCCGTTGCCGCCGGATAGGCCCGCACAAAGCAGGCATCACTGTGCGGCAGGTCCATGACGAAGAAATGCGCCTTCTGCTCGACACCGCCAATGATGACAACCGCCTCGCCGAAATCGGCCTGGGCATGGCCGGGCCGATGGACCAGCGGCACGAACATCTCGCGACCGCGCCGTTCGCGCTCCCGCATGTAGTCCTTCACGATCGTGTAGCCGCCGGTGAACCCGTGTTCATCGCGGAGCCGGTCGAACACCCGCTTCGCTGTGTGCCGCTGCTTGCGATGAACCCCCAGATCGCCGTCCAGCCAGCCGTCGATAATCCCAGTGAAGCCATCCAGCTTCGGTCGCTTGACCGGTGCCGATCGCCGGTAACCCGGCGGAACCGAGAACGCCATCATCTTGGCTACACTGTCGCGCGAGATGTTGAAATGCCGCGCTGCCTCCCGCTGGCTCATGCCCTCAGCACAGGCCAGCCGAACCTTCCGATATAAATCCACAGTAAAAATCCTCCCGCCCTCCCTGTCGCCAGAAAGGGTAAAGGTGGACGACTTTTACACCGCCCGCAGCAAGCTCATCCCGCCGCTACCGTGGCCGACTGTCGCACCGCCGTTCTCACCCGTCAGGCGGAGCGCTGTTGCTCCACCTGCTGAGCAAACTCTATACGCGCACCAGCGTCATCATTACCATCAACCTCAGCTTCAGCGAATGGGCGGATGTGTTGGCCCAAAAACCCAAGGGGCCAAGATGACCACCGCGCTGCTCGATCGATTAACCCATCATTGTCACATCCTGGAAACCGGCAATGACAGCTTCCGGTACAGAGCCAGCTCCGCCGCCCCAAAAACCTGAAACGAAGAAGTACCAGCTTGACGAAATCCCCGCATCGCGGGACATAAACTAACCCGGGGTCAAATTTCGATGGAAATCCCGGGTCATTTCACAGTGAAAATCAACAACGACCTATTAGAAAGTTTTGCGAATGTCACTTGCACCACTTCGTCCCCGCGACGATACATTGCGCACCGTCGAGTTCATCGACGCCGCGTCGCGTCTCATCGCAGAACAAGGCTACGACCGGACCTCGGTCCGCGATATCGCCAAGGCGCTCAATCTTACCTCCGGCACGATGTTCTACCACTTCAAGACAAAGGATGATTTGCTTGAGGCGGTGATAAAAAAGGGGATCGATGATGGCATAATCCTTGTAAACGAAGCGCTGAGCCGGGCCGGACGAGGGTCGCTGGCCCGCTTCCTCGCCCTTGTCATCGCCCATATCGGGGTTGCTCACGGCGATCTTCGATATGTGCACCGCGTGTGGATGCGCGAGTGGGATCGCCTGCCTTCGGAAGCGCGGATTCGCCTGCGTCCATCGGCCGAGCAATATCGCAACTTGCTCGACAAGCTGCTCGTCGCGATGGCAGCTGACGGCCATATCAAGGGCGATCCCGCCACTGTGCGGCACATGCTGCTGCCAGCACTCAACTGGACCACAACCTGGGCCGACTTGTCCGACGAACATTCCCGCACCATGTTGGGTGAACAGATCTGCGCTGTGACCATCAACCAGACAGTAGACGCTCTTCGTTCGCTCTTGCGCAAGGAAGCCGAAGGCTCCTGAGCGGCATGTTCGCCGTTGACAAATGTCTTGACTGATCGATTGGTCAGTTTTAAGAAAGCCACCACACTTGTCGGGTTGCGAAGCGGAGACAGATAATGACGTTCCAGGAAAAGAATATCAGTTCGAGCGAATCTCTTGCGGATTATACCGCATTGATCCAGGAGGATCGTATTCACGGATCGCTCTATACCAGCGAGGCCATCTTCAAAGACGAAATGCAGCGTATCTTCCGCGAAGGCTGGGTCTATGTGGCCCATGAGTCGGAAATTCCAAATCGCGGTGATTTCGTTCGCCGCCGCATCGCCGGCGACCCGGTGGTGGTCATTCGCGCCGCCGACGAACAGATCAACGTGTTCGTCAATCGTTGCGCTCATCGCGGCAATCTGTTGTGCTCTGAGGACCGGGGCTCGGCGCGGGCGTTCGTCTGCAAATATCACGGCTGGGCCTACGACCTTCAGGGCGATCTGGTGGATGTTCCGTATCCGGCAGGCCTCACTGCCGATCGCAAGACCCTGGGACTTACCAAGCTTCCGCGCATTGATCAGTATCGCGGCTTCTATTTTGCCAGCTTCAACGAAAATGTTATGCCGCTGATGGAGCATCTCGGTAAGTCGGCGGCGCTAATTGACCGCGCCTGCGAAATGTCGCCGACCGGCAAGCTCAAGCTCGACGGCGGCTGGGTTCAGCATCGTTTCAAGTCGAATTGGAAGATGCTACCGGAAAATGACGTTGACGGCTATCACGTCAGCTTCGTCCATCCCTCGTTCGCGGAGGCGATCCGCACTCGCTATGACGAAGCTGCCCTTCTCCAGAACGAGGAAGATCTTGTCTCGGAGGCGCGTTACTGGGGCATGGGTCACACCGAGATCGACTTCAGCAAGGCTTATAAGTCCGTGCTCGGATGGTTCGGCTGCGACGAGAAGCGTTATCCCGAATATGTCGCTAACATGGTCAACTCCTATGGCGATGAAGGTGCGCGCAAACGCATGACGATGGGGCCTCCGCACGCCTGCATCTTCCCGAACCTGTTTCTCGCCGAGGGCAATATCGGTATGTTCGAGCCAATCAGCCCGACCGAATGCATCCATTGGCACACTCCGATGCAGCTCGAAAACGTCGAACAGGGCGTCAATGACCGCTTCAAGCGGCAGTCAGAAGGGGCGATGGGTCCGGCAGCATTTCTGCTTGCCGATGATGCAGTTATCGCCGAGCGTGCGCAGGAAGCTTTCGGCCAATCCGGCGGCTGGCTCGACCTCAGCCGCGGCATGGAACGTGAGCATGAGGAAGACGGCGTGATGGTAGGTCATCTGACCGACGAGCTGACCAACCGCGGTTTCTGGCACCACTATCGGAGCGTAATGGCCCCTGATTCCACGCCTGCACGTATCGTCCAGGCTGCCTGAACATAGATAATGTCGGTCTGGTCCAGCAGTGCCGCCGTTTAGGGCGGCGCTGCTGGATCGCCGAAAGATAGATTGCATGGGAAGGGTGAAATGAACGTATCGGTTAAAGATCGTCTGGAGATCGAGGAATTTCTGGCACTTGAAGCTCGGTTTGCTGACGAATCGCGCTACAGTGATTGGGAAGATCTGCTCGATGATGATATGATCTATTGGGTGCCGACCGCTGAAGGTGCCACCCTGCCGCCGGGTGACAAGATCTCGATCATTTTCGACAATCGTCAGCGGGTCGCGACCCGGATTCGTCAGCTGAATACCGGCAAGAGGCATTCGCAGGTGCCAGCTTCGCCCATGGTCCGCACGCAGACCAACTTTCTGATCGAGGCTACTGGTACTGACACCTACACGGTATTTTGTACCCAGATCCTTTATGAATATCGCATCCAGTCGACCCGTGAACTGGCAACCTGGCCGGCGCGGGCAGAATACCGGCTGCGCCGTCATGCCGATGGCTTGAAGGTGTACTTCAAGGGCGTCTATCTGGTCTCCGCTTCGGATGCGCTTCCGGGCCTCCCCTTCATTATCTGAGATGCACATGACCGGCCAACCCATCGCAGCAATCACCGGCCTTGGCTTCAGCGCCCTGTCGCGCAAACCCGGACCGAGCGTGCGAGGCCTCGCCTGTGATGCGGTGCGCGACGCGGCGGCTGACGCTGGCCTCCCATTATCGTCGATTGACGGGCTGCTGCTGAACCGCAGCCCGATCGAGCCGTCCCATACTTTGCCGCTCGGCGTGCGGCGCGATCTCGGTCTGACGGACCTGCGGCTGCTCGCCTCGATGGAAGGTGAAGGCAGTTCGGTCGTTCAGATGATCCAGTATGCGGCGCTCGCCATACAGTCCGGCATGGCTGAGCGTGTCGCCTGCGTGTTTGCCGATGCGCCGATCACGGCCAACGCCAACGCCGGTAAGACCTTTGCCATCGCGCTGCCTATGACAGGGATAGAAGGCTGGGAACGCGAGATCGGCTTCCTCGGCGCGGCCCCCGCCTTCGCACTGGTTGCCGCCCGATACATGGCGCTTTACGGTGCCACGCCAGAGGATTTCGGCAATTGGGCAATTGCCGAGCGCGAATGGGCCATGCGCAACCCGCGCGCTTTCTTGCAAGATCCGCTGTCGATGGACGATTATCTTGTCTCACGCGCGATCGCCCGACCGTTGCGGATGCTCGATTGTGCCTATCCGGTCAACGGCGCGGTCGCGTTCATTGTCGGCAAGGTGGAAGTCGCCGCTGCGGCGCGCCCGCCGGTTTATATCCACGGTATGGGTCAGGGACACTCCGGCTGCCCCGCATTCGGCGATCACGAGCCGGAATTCGACAACGGGGCCGCGATGGCAGGCAGGATCGCTTACGCGATGGCAGGCGTCGGTCCCGGCGACGTATCGAGCGCGCAATTCTATGCGCCGTTCTCCTGCGCCGGCATCGTCGCGCTTGAAAATTACGGCTTTTGCAAACGCGGCGAGGGCGCGGGCTTCGTCTCTGCCGGCAATATCGCGCCTGGCGGGACGCTTCCGGTCAACACCGGCGGCGGGATGCTGTCAGGCTTCTACCTGCAGGGCGCGACTTCGATCTGCGAAGCGGTGATCCAGACCCGCGGCGAAGGCGGCGAACGCCAGGTCGCCAATGATGTGGTGCTGGCAACCGGCCTCGGCGGTCGCCAGGAACATCATGGCGCATTGATCTTCAGCCCGCACGCGAGTTTGACATGAACAACCCGATCGCAACCGAAAAACCCGATGGCTTCCGCGCCGGACTGGCTCGGGGTGAGCTGATGGTGGCGTCATGCAACGCCTGCAAGACCGTTCTCGACTACAGCGCACGCTATTGCACGGCCTGCGGGGCGCCGGACATCGGCTGGCGCAAGGCATCGGGCAAGGCAAATCTTCGCTGCGTCGTCGAGATGAGTGTTTCCTATACGCCGGAACTAACGGCTCCATTTCTTATAGCATCGGTCAAATTACAAGAAGGGCCACATTTACTGGCTCCATATATTGGTTTTTGGGAGAGTGCACATGGGGGACAATCAGTCGTCGCTTGTTTCGAAGAGGGCAAATTTCACTTCAGGTAGGTCGCAGCCTAAGTCCGGGTATGCTGGCCCGGCGGCTGCCGGCGATTACCGGTTGCCGCGCGACCAGATCGCGCGCTGCGGTCGTCACTATCCCCGTCATCCCGCCTATGTTGGCGGCGATGTTTCGCGTAGCTGGAGCGAGATCGATGCGCGCGCGGACCGGATCGCCGCTGCGCTTCAAACGCTCGGCACCCGCAAGGGCGATGCGGTCGGCATGTTGTGTGGCGAATTCATCGAAGCCTACGAGCATTTCTTCGGCTGCCTCAAAATCGGCGCTATCCGTGTCGGCATCAACCGCCGCCTCGCGGTTCACGAGCTGGTCCACGTCATCCGCGACGCCCGCCTGACCTCGCTCGCGGTGCATGTCGATTGCATGCCGTTGCTTGAGAAATTGCGTGATGCGGGGGGCACTGAAGGACTGCAGCTGATCGGTTTTGGTGGGAAGCACGATCTTCCGTTCGACCTTGAGACGATGATCGCCCAGGCGGGCGAGCAGCCCGATTACCCGGATATCGAACCCGAACATCCGGCATTCTATTCCTACACATCGGGGACCACCGGCCTGCCCAAGGGTGTGGTGCTCACCCATCACGGCCTCGCCGCTTCGACGACTCACGCCGTCGCTCAGTTCGGCTTCACCCGCGAAGATACTTTCTACCACGCGACATCCAACGCCTGGGTGGCCATTGTACTCGGGATGCTTGGCCTTGCTAACGGCATGACCACCATCCTGCCAGAGGGCGGGATGTTCGAACTGCCCAAATTGCTGCCCGATCTCGCAAGGCACCGCGCGACCATTGCCTTACTCGCGCCGACGATGCTCGGCTGGGCGATCGAGGAGCATCGCAAGGGCGACCACGACCTTTCGGCGTTGCGCATGATAGCGTTCGGTTCATCACCGTCTACACCGGAGCTGATCCGCAACGCTCACGAAGTGTTCGGTTGCGAATTGCTCAACTGCTATGCCATGACAGAGACAACCTGGGGCGGAATTTCGTTCCTGATGCCGGGCGATATCCGCCGTGGCCTCGCTGAGAAGCCGGAATTGCTGAGCTCGGTCGGTCAGATCTCGCCCCTGTTCGACATCGCCATTCGCGACGAGCAAGGCAACGACTTGCCGCATGGGCAAGCCGGCGAAGTGTGGCTGCGCAGCGAAGCCAACATGCTGTGCTATCTCAATCTGCCTGACGAGACCGCAGATGTGCTCATCGACGGCTGGATGCGCACCAACGACGTAGGCCAGCTCGATGACGAAGGGTATCTCTATCTGCTCGACCGCCGCAAGTTCATGATCATCAGCGGCGGCATCAACGTCTATCCTGTGGTGGTCGAAGCCGCACTCGACGAGCATGGCGCGATTGCCGAAAGCTGCGTGGTCGGCATTGCCCATCCGGTCTGGGGCGAGGCGGTGGTGGCGGTGGTGCGATTGCAAGAAGGAAAAGCTGCCGATGCCGCCAGCCTGCGCGAATTCTGCCGCGAACGGCTTAACCATATCCAGGTACCGAAGCACTTCCACTTTGTCACTGACGCGCTCCCGCGCACCGTCACTGGCAAAATGCAGAAGGCGCAGGTCCGCCAGTCGCTGGCCGCGCAGCCCGAATTGCTCCCCTGGAACACATAACTCGGCAGCAGCACGAGAAGGTTCCACGCACTACGCACGGACGCCTGGAATTTGCTGTGAAATGGAATTTGACTGATCGCTTGACCAGAAAGACTCTATATGATTAACTCAAAAAAAGGGGAGGAATAAAAATGTCAACTAAGGTAACACAATTTCTAACTTCGGGGGCGTTCATCGGCGCTGCCCTGTGGCCGACAGGTGCTTATGCACAGGTTAAGACTGATCGGTCGGCCGAGCAAGCCGGCGGCATCGCCGAAATCGTCGTTACCGCGCAGAAGCGGGCTGAGAATGTTCAAGACGTTCCGATTGCGATCAGCACATTCAATGGCGAATTTCTCGATAAGGCCAACATTTCGTCGCTTCAGGATCTTCAGGGGCGCACCCCCGGCCTGGTGATCAACTCGTTCAGCCCCGGGCAGCCAGAGCTTGCCATCCGCGGGGTCGGCACCAAGGAGGATGGCGCAGGTGCGTCCGATTCTACCCTGGTGATGGTCGACGGCGTCTATTTCGCGACCCGCACCGCAACCAACCTCGATATCTTTGATCTGGAGCAGGTCGAGGTGCTGCGCGGTCCGCAAGGCACGCTGTTCGGCAAGAACGCGATTGCCGGCGTGATCAACTACGTCACCAGGAAGCCGACGCTCGACGAGTTCGAATTGAAAGTCCGCCAGACAGTCGGGAATTTCGGCACCTTCGACACGGGCGCGGGCGTCAATGTGCCGATCGGCGATACGCTCGCCGCCCGGCTCTCGTTCAGCCGCCGCGCGACGGACGGCTACCTGACCCGCGTCGACGTCGGTGTGCCGGCGGTTCCGTTCGGCACCGAGGACGACGAAGACATCGGTTTTGCTGATCGTTTCGCATGGCGGGCCGCGATCAAATGGGAGCCGTCCGATGCCACCTCCCTGCTTATCTCGCTCGACGGTGCCAATGACGATTTCGGCACCGATAATCGCGAGCCGGTTGGCTCGGCCGGGCCGCTCCACGATTGTCTGTGCGCGTCGAACCCGGTCGCGGTCAATGCGGCGATCGGCGGCGCAAGCGGCGAATACGGCGGTGTTCACAGCTACGCTGGCGACATATTAGGCTTCTCCAAGCGCGACATCTTTGGCGGAATGGCCCAGCTTGATCATGATCTGGGCTTTGCGACGCTGACCTTGCTTGGTGCCTATCGCGATTCGACATTCAAGAATGCGCTCGATTCTTCGGGACTTCCGCCCAGCCCGATCATCGATCTGACCGGAGCGCACGGCAGCCCCAATGTCGGCCTCACTGCGCCGGCCAACGTCGGCTTCACTTTTGACACGATCGACATCGTTGATGAAAGGGGTGAGCAGTTTACGGGCGAGGTCCGTCTGGCCTCGCCATCATCCCAGCGGTTCAAATGGGTCATGGGCATTTTCGCTTCGCAAGAAGATATCGATCGCACCGAGACTGTCGGTTTTCCGTCTCTGTCGGGCGCTTCGCTCGATCCCCACTTCGCTGCTGCAAGCATGTTCTTTACCGGCAAGAGCATTGCCGGTTATGGTCAGGCAACCTACGATATCAGCGACACGCTGACGATTACCGGGGGCGCGCGTTATTCCTATGAGAAGAAGGAGATAAGCGTCGTCAACGAAAACCTGGGCTCGCCCGATCTGGTACTGCTGTTCGCGCAGTTCCCTTTGACCAGCGGGGAAGACAGCTGGGATAATTTCTCCTGGCGGTTGAGCGGGCAATACCGTCCGTCCAATGAGGTGATGGTCTTTGCCACTGTGTCTACCGGCTTCAAGAGCGGCGGTTTCACCGGGTCGGCGACCACGGCCCCGGTCGCGACCACGGCCTTCGATCCGGAGACCGCAACCAATTACGAGATCGGTGCCAAGCTCGATCTGTTCGGTCGGCGTCTCCGCCTCAACACCTCGGCCTTCTATCTTGATTATTCGGACCTCCAGGTTACCCGCTTTTTCCAACCGGTGGGTTCGCCTTTCGGTGAGTTCATCACCGAAAATGCGGCCAACGCCGAGATCAAGGGCTTTGAAGTCGAACTCACCGCGCGACCGGTCGAGTGGCTCGAATTCGGCGGAACCTACGCCTATCTTGATGCAAAATATAAGGACTTCTTCGGCACACCGGGCATCAGCGGTAGCGGGGATTTCTCCGGCAACACCATGCGTCAGGCGCCAGAGAACGTTTGGAGCGCTTATGTTCAACTCACCCACGAATTGGCCTCGGGCGACCTGCTCACGGCCAATGTCAGCGGCCGCCACCAGAGCAAGGTGTTCACCAACGCTGACAACAACTCGCTCGACGTTATTGAGAGCTACACGCTCGGCGATGCCTGGGTTTCGTGGCGCAGCAACGATAGCCAGTGGGAATTGCAGGCTTGGGTTAAGAACTTCACCGACGAGGTGTGGGGCACTCACGTCTACACGCAACGCGGCAACCGCATCGCCTTCGGCACGTTCGGTCCGCCACGCCAATATGGCCTGACGCTAACCTTCGAATACTGACGGAATCACGGTCATGCCCGCGCCGGCCCTCGTGAAAGAGGGGCGCGCGGGTGTGGCTGCGAGCCTGACACTATCTTTATCGTTGCAACCCAGCTGGACAAGTGAAGCGTCCCGGGTTTTCCGGAGGCTCCTATCTGTGAGAAGGAGCTATAATACCAAGGTGCGCTGAGGCTGACTCACATTTGGGATTCCCAAGCCGGTGAAAGTATGAATCTATGGCATCCTTCATTGGAGGACGCGACATGGGATCAGCGATTAGCTTGCGAGATGATTTTGACGGCACTGCCTTGAGGCAATTGGCGCGGAAGTCGAAAAGCGCGAACCAGGCCCGGCGGCTTTTGGCGTTGGCCGAGATTTACGACGGTGGCAGCCGGACATCGGCGGCACGGATCGGCGGGGTGGGCTTGCAGATCGTGCGTGACTGGGTGGTCCGCTTCAACGCCCGGGGTCCCGAGGGCCTGCTCGATGGCAAGGCGCCGGGAAGACATTCGCTGCTCAATGATGCTCAGCGCCGAGCGCTTGTCGAAACGGTCGTTCGAAGTCCGGTTCTGACAATGAGGGCATAAGGCAGACGGGGAGGCTACAACTGAGTGGGCTCATGGCGCGGTCGGGTGATCGCCAGACGCGATTACTGTTAAGGCCGGCTCAGCTGATTCAGGTGCACTTCAAGAGCGGACGGGGGGAGTGTCAGTAATTTCGTGTGTGGACGGGCATAATGGATCAAAAGGAGACCTATTATGTCACGACGCAAAGCACCCAGTATTCCGAATGAACTTCTCGACCAGTTGCTTGCTGGCAGCGATGCCA